>Ga0209629_10002387_pt1 | contig 12748 bp, 11 predicted proteins | sample TergutCu122P5_FD_187286 | JGI IMG/M metagenome (GOLD analysis project Ga0209629, IMG submission 187286) | Cubitermes ugandensis P5 segment gut microbial communities from Kakamega Forest, Kenya - Cu122 P5 (SPAdes) (version 2) | ecosystem: Host-associated > Arthropoda: Insects > Digestive system... | reverse complement strand
ACCTGCCGGCGTCAGGCTCCGACACACTGTTCCGTGTTCCCCACAAAACCTGTCTGGAACACGGTGGACCAAAATTGTGCGGGAGGCCGCCACATGATCTAAAGTTTGCGACCCGCATAACAAGGACTACCAAATTACAAGCATGGACAGGAACAGAATGCCAAAAGTAATGCTGAATTGTAGAGCAAATGGACGCAAAGGGCTTTGAAGAGACCATTAGACAAGGTTGAAATACGTCTATTAGGACCTAATTCGTGACGGATGACGACGATGATAAAGACTATAGCACAGTGCCTGAAGCACAGATACCCACACCATAAGGCCTAGCGAATATTCCACATAACAGATTAGCAAAGTTATACAATGAAGATACGCACTTAATTCTTTGCCGGAAGGAAACACTACAACCAACTTTAAGTGTCGCAAAAAAATTCCGTAGCAACGATATCTAAAGCCCCTAACGCCGGATTGTAAAGCCCAAGAGGGGTGAAGCTAACGTCTGTCATGCTTTTCCAAGTGACACCGTAACTAGCGCCTGCTTCACACACTGCAACCTCCCTCCCTCCCTCCCACCCTCTCTCTCTCTCTCGGGGAAATAATTTCTTCTGTAAACATAGTGGGTCAACGGCCAGGTGGCCTACAGTAGTACCACCTTAATTAAGTGCACTCGTGATTATTTGGGGTAAATGGAGGGGGTGCACAGCTGAAAAATACGGATAATCCAAAATATATATTGTAATGAGACACAAACAAGAAAATTAAAAACTACAGTTCATTTATTTTATACACAATACATACATAAACATATACATGTACATTCATACATACATAACTACATACATACAGACATATACACACATACTATACGTACGTACATACACACATACATACATATATGCATATGTACATACACACATACATACACACAGACATACACATACATATGTACACACATACATACACACACATAAATATACATACATACACACACATACATACATGCACACACATACATAAATATACATACATACGTACACACACATACATACATACCGTTTATTTACGTAAAACAGTCCGTGATTTTTGTTCGTAACGAGAATTCTCTTCGATCACTCGGCGTTAAACCACGTCACTTCCCACCTTCGTCATTACTCATTAGTTAACTTACGATCGTGCACGGATAATTCAGGGCACAGAGCATCTACTAACGTCAAGTCCCGAAACAAGATATTGTGGACGGTTAACAGCCTCGTACCTGGTGACACGGAACTTCGGTGGCAGAACCTCCCACGTTCATAAGTTTTTTTGATGATACTGAGCTTTAATTAGAACAGATGCTAATTAAGTACACTGTAGCAGCCAGATTTAGAGGGATATCTTTGTCAGAACAGTAATTCAGTTGCAAAGTACGTGAAAGACGAAATGAGGTGAATGTCATTGCTGTGTGACAAGCGAGCTGAGACTTATCATGTCACCGGCAGCCACGAAATTCTAGACTTGACAGCCTTCAGCACTCAAAAATAGTCGAGTAGCGCGTAACCAAGTAAGACGCCAATTTCTGAACGTTACAACAGAAGGGGAATACAGGCTCGAGAAGACGACAGTCTGCCGACTTTTGGAACACCCAGTGGGACTTAAAAATATGGGGTTTCGACAGATTAGCCACTCAGAGTAAGAAAAACTATGGAAGATCAGTCCACACGAAAATCGGCAACGTCTCAGAATTTCTGTACGATATAGGTCACCCGCATGGAAAGGGCCACACCCTTTATTGTCGGGTGGATCGCGGGCGGCACGAGGAAAAATAACAGGAAGTGGAATGCCTAACCGACTAAATTATTTGACAAGTTTTAAAACAAAGCGAGCAAAAACAATGTGACGATTTTCAGATCGCCGTTTCGATGAACTGCAATAAAATAAAAGAAACAAAAAATGACAAGAGTATAAACAGTAAGGCGGGCCGGGATAGCTCAGTCGGTACAGCGACTCGCTACGGGCTGGACAATCCAGGGATCGAATCCCGGTGGGGGCGACATTTTACGCACCCGACCAGACCTGCCCTCGAGCCCACCCAAATTCGTACACAATGAGCACCGGGTCATTTCCCCGGGGGTAAAGCGAACGGTGCATGGCGTTGACCACCCATCCTCGTCTAGCGCCGAGGTTAAAGAAAGAGTAAAAATATACCTCCACTCCTCCTCTGGGTCTTCATGGTCTGTTCTAGGGTCAAATTTACCTTCATAAGCAGTAAAATACCATTTAGCATTCACCTTTTTCCTAAAAATTACGCCTCTTAACTGGTCTCTCTGCCACGCAATACATTCCTGCTCCTGTGATCGGAAACCAACCGTAACTGTACAAAGGCACACAACTTGCCCCGACGTTGCGGGACGTTTGTTACAGCTGAGTTCTGAATATCATCACGTTAAGGGACGCAAGGGCACGGCCGGGGCGAAAATGGAGCCACTGACAAACGTCTGCTGAGAAGTTACGGTTAATTTCAGACCACAATCACAGGAATGTACTGCAGACCAGGAAGACCGCTTAGGAGATGTGATGTTCACAAAACAGAGCACACATTCAATGGCATTTTACTGCTGAGAGTCCGCAATTTTATATGTTTCTTATATTCAACCCGATTCGTCAAAACAGTACCTGAAAATCGCCACATTATGTTGCAGCACCCTCTATATCGATAATTTATAAATGTGACCACGGGTGACAGAATACAACCTGCTGACCGCGGGTTGCAGACCCGCGATTCACAACAACGCCGACGTTTTGAAGACAGCTCCAGGCCTTACTTTTGCAGTCCAGTCACGCAAGTGTTAGCGTGAATTCTGCCAAATCAACAGAATCACTTGTCACTTACTACAAACACACAGGAATTTTTATCATCACCTAAGACAAAGAATACGAAATATGAAACTGTGTGATGTCGATCAGTGTATCGAGCAAATCTATCAATATGACTTTATAATTATAGTTAACGTGCCGAAGTTAAGTAACAATTCTATAATAAATTAATGTGTCTATTTACGCAGCAGTTTCAAAAGCTTCGCCGAATTCTCTGGTATAATTCACAGGAATTGCTACTATGACTAAAGAAGTGTATACTGACATCCTTCGTAGCCTTAGTGAAGGAAACGCATCGAAAAATGGAGAACCAGCATTTGGTCTGTCCTTCACGACAAGGCTCCAGCACACCGGTCGGTTTTGGTCAAAGACTGTTTAGCAGAGAACAAAGTGATAACATGAAGCATCAACCCATACTCTCCTGACCTGGTTCCAGCTGCTTTTACCTGTTCCCTCGACTGAAATCAGCACTGCAGGGATGGCGCTTTTGTGATGGTACTGACATAAGAATGCGACGGAGGAGCTGAAAAGGCTTTCACAAAATGCCTTCCAGGAATGTTGCCAACAAGTTTACAGTAACTGGCAGAAGTGTATAGTTGCACAAGGGAGCTATTTTGAAGGAAAAGTAGCTTGCATGATTGTATTTTTTTACCTCTTAGAAATAAAGTGATTTCGAGAACATTTTGAAGCTACTACGTATCCCAGAAAGTGTTACCGATAGCTTTACAGACAGGCCACGGGGAAGACATCGATAAACTCCAAACCGGTATTTGGTAAATTCAGAAATTAAACGCCTATATTAAGTTCATCCCTTGCTAATTGTCACTCAGTCGACAACAATATGGTAGTAAGAGGCGTATTCCCGTGAAAACTACCCCGAAATTCCCTCGAGTACGAATCATTTTAGGCAGGCGCCAGCTGTTTACCCTACCGACGACCTTCCCAACAGCCATTTCCTATCATCAATTATCACTGTCTTGTAAGTAATCCATACTGACGTCCAGCCTAATTTTCAAACTCACACGACTGGGGAAAGAAAGGAAAGCAATGGTAGAGTGGAAGATTGTAGAGGTGGTTGTGGAGGAGTAGGTGTTGGTGGTGCAGGAGAAGCACAAGTGGAGGTGGAGGATGTAGGTCAGTGGGACATGAGGGGGAGGGAGGGTATACTAAAATCACTGATTCGATTAATATGCAATGTGTGTGCTTGAAAAATCCTGGGAAGGACCTACATTTGCAGTGACGCTAAATCTAACAGCATACAAATTGTGTTGATGCCACCCACAGTGCGCAACAGACTTCTTTCAAATTGAGATCTATGTTCTTCAGATATTTTACGCAACGTAGATTGGTACTTATATACCGACGTTTCGGGACAACCTATCGATCCCATCTCCAAGAGTCAAGCAGTCCAAGAAGAATAAGACCGGTAACACTTGAGGGACGTAGTTATACAGGGAACGATGTGGCCGGTAATTCGTTCTCAGTGAGCGTGATTTGAGCCAATAGAGTTTGTGGAGATTAGAAGGGGTGGTAGGAGAGAGAGAGGAAGTCGACATGCCTACGGGATGCTCTAGTATAAAACGGCCACCGCCAGATGCAGGAAGGGGAAACGTAAAGGAAACAGAAAGAAAAAAGGAGAAAAAAGAAATTGGGGAAAACGAGAAAAAAGAGGAATGAGTAAAACAGAAGGCCGGTGAGCCCTATGGAGCTGGGTTAAGAAGTGCCGAAGGAAAGGGCCGTGTTATCAGCAGGGGGGCAGGTGCTACAGAACGAGAAGAGTGCATATCGCAATACCGGCTTATGTAGCACGTTTAGTCTTGTTTATTGCTGTCACTTTCCATTTCTAATAGCTAATATGGACGCAACGGCTAGCATTAGTCCTTAACAATCAATTCCGAAATCACTGGCAACACGAACAGGCAAACAGTTTAACTGGAAATAAAACGACTTCCTTAAATTTGTTCTCAGTTTTCGACTGATGAGATTCCGAAACACCAACGTGAATTTTAAAGCAAAAGGACAGCTAGAAAACTGCTGGCTGCCAGGTAACCACACGACCAAAAAAATTCTCACAGCACAGCAAAATTAAAGGTACAAGTACGCATAAGAAAACGTATACATTCGATCTCGTTTATAACGTCATGAAAGGGACTGTAGATATGGCCTCGTTATAAACGAGTACTATTATAACCGAGAAGTGTAATGTTATGGTTAACAGTGAGAAACTGACTGGTACTGCAGAATATCTGACGTTATAGGCGAGGTGTCATATCAACCGACGTCGTTATAACCGGGTTCGACTGTATTTACCAACAAACTGCCGTTGAAAATAATAAGAAGCGCCGTCCAAAACTGACACTCCATTGGAGAACGATGATTTGGAAAACAAAAACGAATATGAAGAGGTCAAGGTCAAGATCATCTCGGAGTAATGATAGAAATAAGCATTAATTACATACAGGTAAAAAGTTCATGGTGGTGGTGGCGGCTGTGGCGGTCGATATGATGATAATCTGGATGATGATAACGACTAAAGCGACAAATTTACAGGATATTTCTATCGGTGGGTACAGGAAGAGACAATATTACCATTATATAGTGTTATAATCTCGTACATGTTTCGACCCTTTCTGGGCCATCATCAGGGAGAAAAGTGATATAAGAAATGTACAAAAAGTTTGTCTACATCATTGAAAAATGCAGTTGGTGCAGAACACTGAACGTGAAGAGTGAGGTATTGGTTAAAGCTTGGATAATTATCATCATGCCATCAGCAAGATCCATTTCAACTTTAACGGCCAGTCTGATATTCCTAATATTCTAGGCTAACAGTATGTTTTAATCTTAACGTATGTTGCCTTGTAATTCACTTCCCACATGAACAATGTGTAAGCGTTCGTAACCATCACGCACCACGCCAACGGCGAGCACATACTCGTTTTACTTCCTTTCCCCAAAGTGCTTGCCTTCGAATGACACCAATCGCATAGCATGTTTACATCCACAAAGTCCCCGTCATTTTTTAATAACAACCTTCAGCGTGAGAGTCACGAACTTTACGGCCCTCCTACTAGCCACGTCATTGTAGCTACAACGTAAGCAGACCAGTACTGGCACCTCCACCGCTCTGACTGCAGAAACACACTGGCATACACGCACACGGCTTCGCGCACCGTCCCGACATCTGACGTCATCCTAGGCTCCCTAACGTCACTTACGTCTGAAGTTGGAGACTTTCTGGAATTAATCCTCCTATACTATAATTTCACTGGGCGCAGAGATGAGAGACACTCCTGCAGGATATATCAGTGAACTGTTACCGTCGTCCATAATGCGCTACGATAATCATCCTATCTCATAGCCAGTATGGTCGACAGAGACAGGTGTTTGAGCCTGTTAGTTCGCAAGATTATAAAGCGCCGATGTTACACCAACGAAGAATAATTATGGAGCATTGGCGGAACACCACATTCCCCACCATACAACTCATGTGAACTGGCCTGCGATCAAACACGGGCCTGCGCAGTGAAGGGGCTGAACCCACGCCAGGTCTTAAATGGCATCAGGGTCATAATCTTCTGCAACGACGGTCATACAGATAACTAATTACGAGTATGCATGACTCCCGCTAACTCGGATTTAACTAGGCCTAGTGGTAGATCGGCCAGTTAAAATCCCGGATAATTCACAGAAAGGGTAATTACTGAACCACAAAAAACACGCAGAACACAGCTAAACAAATCGGAACGTGTATTAACCACAATGACATCAGAACTACACAGACTCTATACGAGGTGCGATCCAAAATATTCCAGACTGGTACCGCCATCTATACAGAAGTTGTGGTAGCGCGAAGCGCCGGTCGATGGAAGGACTACCATGTCTAGCGAGTCAGTGTGCCACGTTGCACGTAGGTGGGTGGACGTGGACAGTTTTCACACTCGTTTATTTGGAGTCGTGTACGTGACCTGTGGCGATTTTCACGATGGATCAGAGAAAGGAAGAGCGAGTGTGCATCACATTTTGTGCCAATCTTGGGAAAAGTGCTACGGAGACCCTCAAATGATTCAACAAGGCTTTGGGGACAAAAGCTTGAGACGTACATAGGTGTTTCAAGGACATACCCAGTTCAAGACCGGTCGCACATCAGTTGTGGACGAACACACAGGGAGACCCACAAGTTGCACAACTCCTGAAACAGTTGCACGAATTCAACAGCTCATCTGTCAGGATCGACTTCGGACCATTCGCGACATTTCTGAGGAGGTGGGAATTGGTTATAGGACATGCCAACGGGTTCTGACGGAAGAACTGGGCATGCACCATGTCAACGTCTGCACTGAACTTCGTCAGCTCGCCTCCGACGATGAAACGTTCTTGTCCAGGGTCATCCCTGGTGATGGGAGCTGGGTTTACGGTTACGACCCTGGGACAAAGCGACAATCCTCCCAGTGGAAAAGTCCCACGTCACCAAGGACAAAAAAGGCCAGACATGTGAAAAGCAATCTCAAGAGCATGATCATCACTTTCTTTGATATCAAGGGATTGCGCACAAAGAATTTGTCCCAACAGGCCACACTATGAATTCCGGGTTCTACTGCGAAGATTTGCGGTGACTGCGTGAAAACATGCGAAAACATCGCCCCCAACTTTGGCGAGAACAGACCTGGCTGCTCACCATGACAACGCCCCGTCTCACACTTTCGTCCTCAACCACCAGTTTCTGGCAAAAAACAAAATTGCTGTTATCCCCGCCCACCGTACTCCCCTGATTTGGCACCCTGTGACTTCTTCCTATTTCCAAAACTGAAATTGAAGCTGGAAGGACGCCGGTTTCATACTACTGAGGAGATCCATGCCGAATCGCAGAGAGTGCTTGACACTCTGACAGAAAAGGACTTCCAGGAAGCGTTCCAAAAATGGAGGAGACGGTGGGGCCGGTGTCTACATGCGGGAGGGAACTACTTTGAGGGTGACGGCGGTCGATAGGCCTTATGGTGAGTTTTACGATTTTTACAGCGTCAGTCCGGAAAATTTTGGATCAACCCATGTAGAATAATTTTTAATATCTGTAATAAATGTATAAATCAGCTGTTAGGTGAAGAGATAAATAAAATGTAGAGATGAAGGACGTGCCTACTCTGTACGTGAGGTGGCAAAGGCCGGGTAGTGGTTATGTGTCGCGTCCGCTGTCACCATAGTGCTAAACATTAAAAGTATACACTCGGATGTGACACCGTGTAGTTTGGTATCTATGCACAAAACCACTCGGCTTCATGTTCCTCTCTCAGTTCACACATTAATGTGACAGATTCGAAGTCCCATTCATCCAAAACAAAACACAATACAATGTACGTACAACATAACATTGAGGCGCGTTCGTGCAACCACTGTTGTCGTGGAAAAGCAATAATTATTACATATTTTGAGTGTATATTGGTAGCCCTAGGTATCCAGCATGCAATGCGCATGCGCCATATTTTCGTATGTGGCCTGCTCTGCTCTACAACATTTTCCCACATTATCATATAAACGGCACGATTTTCGAAAAAGAAAAAAGTTACTGAACATGAAGTGTGTTTAGATCTTTTCTATAACTCTATCTGAAACGTTCTTAGGCGCGTCCGCAAAATTGCAAAAAGGGACTATTATATCTGTCCGTCGGTGTGTCCCGCGTGGAACTAGGCTCCCACTTGACAGATTTTCATGAAATTTGATACGAGTATTTTTCGAAAATTTGTAGAGAAAAATCAAGTTTCATTAAAATCTGACAAGAATAACGGGCAATTTACATGAGGACCAATATACATTTTTGATCATATCTCGCTCAATTCTTCTTAGAATGAGAAATGTTTCCGACAAGGTTGTAGAGAAAATCAGAACACAAATTTTATGTACAGCATTTTTATGAGATAATGAGCAAAATATAGTAAAACCGGAGACGGCACAGATGACAAGAGGCATGTGTATTGCATGCTGGGTATCCATACACACATTCGGAAAATGAAATACTTATTGCTTTTGTACTGCAACAACGGTTGCAGGAACGCGCCTCAATATTACGTTAAAATGCATTGCTTGTCTTTTTTACTGTAAGAAGAATTGACTGAGATATGATAAAAATGTATACCGGTATTCATGTAAAGTATCCCGTATTCTTGTCCGACTTTAATGAAAGTTGTATTTTCTCGACAGATTTTTGAAAAATACTCGAAATATCAAATTTCACGACAATCCGTCCAGTGGGAGCCCAGTTTTTCCATGTGGACAGACATGACGAAGCTAACAGTCGCTTTCCGCAATTTTGCGAACGCGCCTAAATTTACTCTTCTCAATTTCATTTCTTCGGACAAAAACATGAACTAAAACTTCTTTACCTATGGCAGCAATCATTCTAAGAATTTAATCTGAATGCCACTAACGTTTGTCACTGTCTTCCCCAAACAGTTTGAATTGTTCCTGTTCCACCACCCCTGTTTCGGCTACACAAGGGGATGCCGCAACAGAAAGATACTAGCCTGAGGTCAAAACTAAGCCCCTCTCGTAAGGAGGGAGGGAATATGCATGACGGACAGACTAGCGTGATGTCTAACCTAAGCCCCTCTCATAGGGAGGGAGGGAAACGTGCATGACAGAAAGACTAGCCTGACGTCTAACCTAAACCCTTCTCGCGCAGGAACATAGTACGGGCATCAGCGGGATAAGACCGAAATTTTATACGATTTCAAAAGATTACCTCTCTTCAAACGAGCGTATTTGTATTCTCCCTTGAATTTTCATTACGGGGCATGACCACATGCCCGGTCATCTGAAAGCCGAGATTTCACACACGTATGTAGTAAAGCGGGTCATATATCCTAGACACTCTGATATAAATATATAGGACATAGACAGACTCATGCCCTGTATTCCTCGGCAAAGCATTATATGCATACAAAGTGTTGGTAGGGAAACACGACGAAAATATGGCAACAACGAATACCGAGGAGTAGACGTAAAACAGTATTAAAAGAATGTTACGTGAATGAAATGGGAGTGGTTTGACTGGAGTCCGGTGGCTCAGGATGTGAACCAGTGGCACACTCTTTAGGAACATGGTAAGAAACTTCGGGATCCACAAAACGCGGGGAACGTCTTTATTATTGTAGGGCGCAATGCCTTTTGACGAAGGACTGCTGCATGGCGCCACGTCTATATCAATTTACTGCACTTTTACGTTCATTCACTGTCACTCGGCTCGAGTCTTCGTCACACGAATCACTGTCACTGGAACTCTCATCGCAATCCTCTTACAGTTAATTGCGAAACTTTCTGACATTCCATCAACAGCTCATTCCATTGACAGCCACCGCTCTTCAATTTGCTTAAAATTCTTCGTGCTGACAGTTCTTGAGTTATGGAAGCAGAACTTCGTTCCCGCTGTTTTTACGCAACCAACATTACAAGTCACCAAGTCCGCTTACCTTGTTAGGAAACAATGGTGCGCTGCTAGTTGACTACCGTGCTTGCGTATTCTGAGTTTTTGTAGGCCTACATACTGTCAAAACCGCGAATGTCTGAGCTAAATAAAGGCAAATGAGAGCCAAACGCCACAAACAAAAGTTGGGAACATCGATCGGAAGTCGAAGAGATTGTATTCTGTAAGTACCCACCTCCAATCTCGGCCCAGGCAAAACATCCCAACTGAGAAATTCCGTGCGTTTGCTGAGCAACTCCAAGAAAATTCCGGGACAGTGTATCAAATCAAACTATGACCGCTTCCTACATCATCCTTTCTAATTCACTACTCACTTACTGTCGTACACATTCCGTGCAATGAATGTTACTGAACAAATAAACTTGATACCAACTAGCTGCACACGCAACAGGACAGGCAATGTACTAGAAAGTTAACACAGAGGCACGCTCGTGCCACCATTGTCGCAGTGGAGAAGCAATAAGTATGAAATATTCTGTGTGTGTGTTTGTAGCCTTGGGTATCCAGCATGCAATGCGCATGCGAACTATTACGAGGGTCGCTCCGAAATTAATGACTCCTATTTTATTATGTTGGCCCATGAAGTCAGAGGCGGGTGTTGGTGATATGGCAGTAGAGGTTGAACCTTCCCGCCAATATTCCGTTAAATTTTGTTGCTGTGCGACAGATGACAGCAGAGAGGCAGTCTTACAAAATGGCATTTGAGATGGAAGTGCGTATGAAACAAAGGTGTGTAAATGAATTCCTCCAGGCAGAAAAAAATTGCACCCAGTGACATTCATCGACGCTTCCTGGACGTTTACGGAGACCAAACAGTGAGGCGGTGAGTGGCGTGTTTCAGCAGTGGCGACAGCGGCGTGAAAGACAAGCCACGTTCCGGATGGCCATGCACAGCTTTCACATCACGAAATGAAGAGCGTCTCGATCACCAAATCCGCGCGAATCGGCGGATTACGGCTAGGGAACTGTGTGCAGAGCTGAATATCGGCTTCAATGCGTTGGAAACAATGGTGGCAACGTTGGAATATCGCAAAATTTGCGCCAGGTGGGTCCCACGAATGCTCAAACAGGGACATAAAGAACACCGTATGCAAGATTGTCAGGAACTATTGAACGAATACGAGGCTGAAGGTGACAGTTTCCTGGATCGCATCATCACCGGTGATGAGACATGGTGTCACCACTATGAGCCGGAGTCAAAACGGCAGTCCATGGAGTGGCGACATGTGAATTCCCCATCAAAGAAAAAGTTCAAGATGCTGCCCTCAGTGGGTAAAGTGATGTGCATTGTCTTTTGGGATAGGAAAGGGGTGATCCTTCTGAATTTCCTTGAACACAGACAAACCATCAATTCTGACCGCTACATCATGACGCTAAGCTGAAGGCTCGAATTTCCAGAGTCAGGCCAGAGAAGAAGATAACCTTTCTCTTGCAACATGATAAGGCCAGGCCCCATACCAGTTTGAAGACCGTGGAGCACACTGTCAATCTTGGCTGGACTGTCGTACCACACCCACTGTATAGTCCATATTTGGCAACTTCTGGCTATAATCTGCCCAAACCGATGAAAGATGGACTGTGTGGGCAACATTTGCCTAGCAATGACGCCGTCGTACCAGCTGTGAAACAGTGGGCCACCTCCGCTGGTGCAGATTTTTATGAGCGCGGCAGGCAGGCTCCTGTTCATCGCTGACAGTCCCAAGAATGTGACCGGAAATTTGAACAATGACAGATGATGTCATGGTTTTTATCTTGTGTTATCTGTACTTGCTGAACCCATTTTCCTATCACAATGGCTTCAGAAAATTCTAAGATGGGTAAACAAGGTACTGCTGGCACAAGAAAACACGTAATATTAACCCATTGGAACACACAGCCGCCTGCCAGACGGTTGAGACAACGATGTCTTTTGCTTGTAATTCTAGCTTTCTGTCAGTAGATGGCATGACGTCTTATACCGTTTGAAAGCTGAAGGAAAACTCTATCGAATGGTGTATCATACGTGTAGATTGTATTGATCTTGAACACACGTGACTTTTAGACCCACCCAGTTGTAAGAATGGCTGCTTACAAGACGCCTTTGCAGTCGGAAAAGGAAATTCAACGCATGTTACAAGAAAGTGCAAGTGAAGGAAATGACGATGTTTCATCAGAAAGTGACAAAAGTTCAGAAAGTGAAGTTGCAGTGACACTGAAATTGAAGAAGATCCAGTAGAAAAATCAGAATCAAGTGACAGTGATGCGACGACGCCACCACCGCAAAAAATTACAAAAGAAGAGGGTTGGAAGTGGAATGTAACTGCGGATAGACCATCGAAATTGCATTTCACAGGAAATCCTGGGATAAAACCTGCCATAATCCAGAATCTTCCTCCTGAACCAAACCCATTGGAAGTTTTTCTACTCATGGTCCAC
>Ga0209629_10002386_pt1 | contig 12748 bp, 8 predicted proteins | sample TergutCu122P5_FD_187286 | JGI IMG/M metagenome (GOLD analysis project Ga0209629, IMG submission 187286) | Cubitermes ugandensis P5 segment gut microbial communities from Kakamega Forest, Kenya - Cu122 P5 (SPAdes) (version 2) | ecosystem: Host-associated > Arthropoda: Insects > Digestive system >... | reverse complement strand
TATTCACCCGGCAATCAAGGGTTGTCATTCTGCGCGGAGCGAAGCGTAGTCGCAGAATCCACAAGCCGCATGGATGCTGCGACTGCGCGCAGCATGACGTAGCGGGAATGTTCAATGCTTGATTGCCGGATCAATAGGTTGCTGGCGTTACCGCCGCGAGCAACTCTTTGCGCAAACGTTCCCCTTCCATTTTCACCAGGGTTTCTTGCGCGATTTCAACAAAGTGGATGCGCTCCAGCGCCATGGCGATCGATGAGCAAAAGGCTTCAAGTAGCCGTCTGTCGTCTGGCGCTGATGGAATGGCGCCCGCTGCGGGGCAGATGGCCAGCACGCCGCGCACGCGCATGGGCGCCTTGAGCGGCAGATATTGTGCTTTGGCGGCGCTCAGCGTTTGCGTTCCCATGCCCGCCATCTGATCGTGATCGTAGACCCACTGCGCCGCGGCCAGGTCGACGAAATCGACGTTCGCTACGTCGATCAATTTGTCCGCCAAGTCGGGCAGGATGAGCGCCGCTTTGACGGACAGCAACGGGGCGATGGTGTCGGTGCACACCGCCGCGATTTGCTCGGTTTGAATCGCGGCGGATAAATCACGCGCCACTCGCGCCATCGCCGCCGCCCGCTTTTCGCCCTCGATGGCAACCTTGGCCTCCAATTTGAGGCGTAGCGCCAACTGGCCGATGATGAGCGCCACGACCAGCATCAAAATAAAAGTGAACAGATACTGGGTGTCGGATACGGTGAACGAAAAAACCGGTTTGACGTAAAAGAAGTTGAACAAGAGCACGCACAGGAACGCAGCCCAGGCGCCCGCCGCCCGCCCCAGACGCAAGGCAACGAGGATGACGGTAAGCTGAAACAGCATGGCCACGTTGGATAAATCAAAAACTTTCACCAGCCCGTTCGCGGCTACGGCGGTCAAAGCGCAAAACAGCGTTGCCCAGGCCAGAGCATTCAGTGTGCCCGGTGATCGTTCCGCCGTCTTTTTGCGTTTTTTGGCGGGGGCGGAGGCATCCGCGCCAACCAGAATCAAGCCCATGTCAGGGCTGGCGCGCGCGATCTGATCGACGATCGACCCCTCCCAAAATTGCCAGCGGGAAAGCGCGCCGCGCCCCAGCACCATTTTGCTGGCGTTCCTCATGCGGGCGTAGGCGACAATGGTTTGCGCCACGTCCTCGCCGGGGATATTGACAAACTCCGCCCCCAACTCGCATGCGGATTCCGCCAGGTCGCGCAGATATTCCCGGTCTTCGTCGTCCTGTCTCTGGCTGGGTCTATCCACATGCAGGACGATCCAGTCGGTTTGCAGGCGATGGGCCAAACGTGCGCCTTCGCGTAAAAAAAAGTCTTGTGATGCGCCGGTTCGCACGCAGACGATCAGGCGTTCATTCGTTGGCCAGACATTCTGGATGGCGTTCGAGACGCGGTAACTGCGCACATCGGAATTCACGCGATCGGCCACGCGGCGCAGCGCAAGCTCACGCAGCGCAATCAAATTACCTTTACGGAAAAAGTTTTGCCGCGCTTGCGCCGCCGCGGCATCCAGGTAAACCTTCCCCGCCGCCAGACGCGCCAGCAGTTCTTCGGGCGGCAAATCGATCAGCACCACTTCAGTGGCATCATCAAACACCCGGTCCGGCACGGTTTCGTGCACGCGAATGCCGGTAATTCCGCCCACGATGTCGTTCAGGCTGTCCAGGTGCTGAACGTTCAGGGTGGTGTAGACATCGATGCCGGCATCGAGCAGTTCTTCCACGTCCTGCCAGCGTTTGGCGTGGCGGCTGCCCGGCACGTTGGAGTGGGCAAACTCATCGACCAGGATCAGTTCAAAATTTGAGGCCAGCGCGCCATCGAGATCGAATTCACGCAGTTCGCGTCCCTGGTACGGGATGGTTTTCAGCGGCAGCACGGGCAAGCCGTCCAGCACCCGTTGGGTATCGACGCGCTCGTGGGTTTCGACCACGCCCACGCCGACCGCAACGCCTTCATTCTGCTTCAGAGTCGCCGCTTGCAGCATGGCGTAGGTTTTACCCACGCCCGCGCAGAAGCCAAAAAAAATCTTCAACCGCCCGCGTTTGCTTCTCGCATTTTCCTGGGTGGCGAGTTTGAGCAGTTCTTCCGGATTGGCGCGTTGTGTCATTTGCAATGATGACCTCTGTATTCAATGAACGATCCAGCGTCCTCCCCCGTCAGCGGGCAAGGGGAAAATGCCGGCGCTTGAAGCGAAGCCGCTCTAGTACCAATACGGTTCACTTAAGCACAATTACCTCTACAGTCATGCTGCGCGTAGTCGCAGCATCCATGCGGTTTGTGGATTCTGCGACTACGCTTCGCTCCGCGCAGAATGACAAACTCCTTAAGTGAACCGTATTGGCTCTAATACTTGACCCGCGCGAAATAGGTTTTCTCCGAGGCTTCCAGCGCCTGACGGACGGTGACGATGCCTTTTTCTTCCAGCAAGGGCAACAGCTTGAGAAAAACCTCGCCGGTGGCCAGGGCGTCTTCCAGCGCGTTGTGGCGGGCGCCGATATGCACGCCCAGGCGCTCGGCAATGGCGTCGAGTTTGTGCGATTCCTGATTCGGGTGCGCCACCGCCGATAGCAGCAGGGTATCGAGCACCGGCTGGGCGAAAGAGAAGCCGGTGCGCTCCTCCTTCAGTTGCAGAAAGCGCATGTCGAAGGCGGCGTTGTGGGCGATCAGCACGGTGTCTTCGCAGAATTCGTGGAAGGCCGGCAGGACGATGTCGATATTCGGCTTGCCGCGCACCATGTCCTCGGTGATGCCGTGGATCGGGATCGACTCCGGCTTGAGCGGTCTTTCGGGATCGACGATCTGGTCGAACACCTCCTGGCGCAGCAGGCGGTTGTTGACGATGCGGGCGGCGCCGATCTGGATGATTTCGTCGCCTTTCGAGGGTTCCAGGCCGGTGGTCTCGGTATCGAACACGGTGTAGGTCAGTTCGCAGAGTTTGCGGTCGAGGTCGATGGATGGGTCGGCGAAGTTGAACAGGTCGAAATCGTAGTATTCCGGCCGGCCGGCGGGTCGATCTGTATTGCGCTGGCGATCTTCCGCCTCGCTCCCGATCTCCGGCGTCGTCAGCGGCAGCACGAAACGGAAGAAGGCGCGGTGCGCCGCCTTCTCGCGCTGATACCAGACTTCGCCGCCATGCCGGTCGATGACTTCGCGCAGCGACAGCGGCGAGCTTTCGCTGCCGATCTGCATGTTGTCCAGTTCCCAGGTGGAGAAGGTTTCGGCGGACATCGCCGGGCCGGCCCAGATCAGGTCGAGGTAGGCCAGCTTGTCCGCCGCCGTCAGGCGAAAGCGCAGTTCGCGCGGCGCGTAGTGATCCTGCAACTTGCCGGCGAGAAAAGTCAGGGCGAACACCAGCGAGAAACTGTCGGCCTTGATCCACAGGGCATCGTCGAGTTCCTCGGTTTTCGTCGGCAGATTGAGCTTGTCGCCGATGCGCCGCCGGGCGACGGCGATGAGGTCGATACCGAGCACATCCTCCAGCGGCCAGCGCGTTTTCAGCGAATCGGAGAAATCGGCCAGCGTCCGGTCGAGGCTCTGGCTCATTTTGCCGGCTTCGTCGGCGATGACGCCGACAAAGCGTTCACGCAACGCCGCTTCCATATCCGGGTAGTCGGCCAGGTTGCCGACCGCGGCGCGGATGCTGCCCAGCGCCGCCCGGCTGCCCTCGGTCAGCGCCAGCAGCGCCTGGTCGCGGCGGGCCTCCTGCTCGATGTTGCGGGTGATGTTCTCGATCGTCAGCACGTAGCCCGTCAGGCTGGTTTCGCTCTCGCCGCCGGCCGCCAGCACCGGCACCATCTGGGCGCGCAGCAACTGGCCGCCGCGCGTGCTGGTGACGAAACTGGCCAGCGCCGTCTGGCTGGCCGCCAGACGCTGGCGGATGACTTCCAGCGCATGCTCGACCTGGCTTTTTTCCAGAATCGAATGAATCGAGCGTCCCAGCCCGATCAGCGCCCCGCCCGCGACCGAGGTCGGCCCCTGCGCCAGCGCCTTGAATTGCAGGCGAGCGCGGTTGTTGTAGAGCAGGATGCGGCCATCGAGATTGCACACCACCACGGCCTGGGCCAGTTCCGACATCAGCGCGGCGAGGCGGTTCTTCTCCTCCTCGACCGACGCCTTGGCCTGGGCGATCTGGGCCGCGACATCATCCATCAGCGCATCGCGCTGCGTCGCCAGATCGTTGGCGGCGATGGCCAGTTGCCGCACCTCCGGCGGCCCGCCGGGGCTGACGCGGAAATTGCGATTGGCGCCGAGCATCAGGCGCAAGGTCTCGGCCATGCGCAGCAGCCCTTCGACATATTGCCTGAACAGCTTGTGCAACAGGCCGACGCCGATGGCGAAGCCGACCAGGGTCATCATCGTGCCCACTTGCAGGCGGGACAGCAGCAATTCGGCGAGCATCCTGCGCTCGGCCTCCTTCATGTCGAGCCAGACGAGCAGCGCGCTGACGACGAACGGCCCGGTCATCAACAGGCCAAGAACGGCAACGGCGAGCAGAAAACGGTGTTTGGCCTTCATGGCATGACCTCAATCGAAAAGCGCGCCGCCAGCCCGTGGCGGGCAACGCGCCGGCATCAGGCGATGCCGAGCAGTTCCTTGACCTTGGCGACCAGGGCCTTGGTCGAGAACGGCTTGGTCATGTAAACATCGGCGCCGATGGCCAGGCCCTTGGCGACCTCGGTGTCGCGGCCCTTGGCGGTCAGCATCAGGATCAACAGGTCGGCGCGACGCGGGTCGGCGCGCAGGGTTTCGCAGACCTCGAAGCCGGATTTCTTCGGCATCATCACGTCGAGCAGCAGCAGATCGGGGTCGAAGGCGGCGACCTGAGTCAGCGCCTCCTCGCCGTCAGTGGCGGCGGCGACTTCAAACCCTTCTTTTTTCAACAGAAATTCCAGCGACACGACGATATTGGGTTCATCGTCGACAATCAGAATCTTGTGCGCCATCGCTCAAGTCTCCTCGTTATTCCATTTCCAAATCAACCGATGACTTTGTCGGCTTCGCTTGCCGTACAACCGTACTGTCTGCGCTTCGCCTTCGCGTCCTCGGCTGATTTAAAAATGGAACTATTGTTGTGGCGTCGGCATGGGCACCGTGAAGATGAAACAGGCGCCCGCGCCAGGCCGACTTTCGACCCACAGGTTACCACCAAAATACTCGACGATCTGCCGGCTGATGGGCAGGCCGAGGCCCGTCCCCTGCGGCTTGGCGGTCAGCGTGTTGCCGCCCTGGCGGAATTTTTCAAAAACGATGCCGCATTCCGCCGCCGTCAGGCCGGGGCCGTTGTCGGCCACCGCCACCCGCGCCCGCCCGTCTTCGACGCCGACCGTGACGCGCACCCGGCCGTCGCGGTCGGGCGCGAATTTGACGGCGTTCGACAGCAGGTTGATCGTCACCTGCATCAGCCGATCGCGGTCGGCCAGCACGACCGGGCCGTGTTCCGGTATCTCGCTGGCCAGCGCCACGCCTTTGTCGCGGAATAACTGGCCGAGCGAATCCATCGCCTCGCGCGCCACCTCGCCAATATCGACCGCGCCGGTAGCCCATTCGGCGCGGCCGGATTCGAGTTTGGCCATGTCGAGCACCTGGTTGATGAGGCGGGTCAGGCGTTCGGCCTCATGAACGATGATGGCGAGAAAACGCTGGCGGTCGTTCGCTTCGACATCCGGATCCGCGTGCAGCATCTCGGACAGCGCGCGGATCGAGGTCAGCGGCGTGCGCAGTTCATGGGTCACGGTCGAGATGAAGTCGTTTTTCAGCAAATCCAGCTCGCGCAAGCGGTCGTTGGCCGCCCGCAGTTCCGCCGTCGCCGCCTCCAGTTCCCGCTGCTTGGCCTCCAGCTCGCGGCTGTAGGCGCGCACCTGGGTCGCTTCGTCGAGAATGTCGAGCACCTCCTCCAGTCCCAGCTCTTCCTCCTGCACCACCGAAGCCACCATGGCCTTGGCGCTGGCCGAGCCGATGGCTCCGGCCAGTTCGGTTTCGGCGAAATGGACGAAGGCGGCATCGGCCGGCAGTTCTCGCCAGTCGCGCAGCGCGCCCGCCCGGGCGTGGGCGGCCAGTTGCTGCTCGGCGTGGACCGCGCCGAGAAAGCGTTCGAGCAGATCGACCACGGCCCCGAGCGAGGTTTTGCCGCGCCACAAGCGGGCGTCGGCATCACGCCCATCGCGGCGGAAAATATCGACGAAGCGCTCGGCCTGCTGGGCGGTTATGACATCGGGCTTGGCGCTCAGCGAAACCGCGACGTAGCAGGCGATGTTGGCCAGCAGGCTCCACCACAGGCAGTGTGAAATCTCGTCCAGGCCGGTCAGGCCAAACAGGGCCTGCGCCCGCAGCCACGATAGCCCGAACAGGCCCTGCTCGACGAAACCCTGACCGATCCAGCCGGATTTGGCAAAAGACGGCAGCAGCAGCGTATATAGCCAGATGGCGAAACCCGCCGCCAGGCCGGCCACTGCTCCGGCCCGCGTGCCTTGCTTCCAGTACAGGCCGCCGAACAGCGCCGGCGCGAACTGGGCGACGGCGGCGAAGGAAATCAGCCCGATGCTGACCAGAGCATAGGCTTCGCCGGCGGCGCGAAAGTAGATGTAACCGAGCAGCAGAATCAAGCCGATGGCCGCCCGCCGGATGCCGAGCAGCAGACGGAACAGATTCTGCCGCCGGGCCGCCCGCAGCCAGGGCGAGCGCAGCAGCAAGGGCATCGCCAGATCGTTGCAGACCATCGTCGACAAGGCGATGGTCTCGACGATGACCATCCCGGTCGCCGCCGACAGACCGCCGATGAAAGCCAGCAAGGCCAGCGCCCCGGCGCCATGGGCAAGCGGCAAGGCCAGCACGAAGGTTTCGGGATTGATGTCGTGCGCGTCGTAATGCAGCAGGCCGCCGATGGCCAAGGGCAGCACAAAGATGTTGATGAGCAGCAGATACAGCGGAAACAGCCAGGCCGCGCGTTTGAGGTGCGCTTCGTCGACATTCTCGACGACGATGATCTGGAACTGGCGCGGCAACAAGATGATGGCCAGCCCGGACAGCAGCAGCAGCGCCGCCCACCGGCTGGCGCCGGCTGGATGATGGCGCAGCAGGCGTTGCAGTTCGGGATGGGCGGCGGCCCGGGCGAACAGGTCGGAAAAACCATCGAACAGGCCATAAGTGACAAACAGGCCGACGGCGATGAAAGCCATCAGCTTGACCACCGATTCAAAGGCAATCGCTACCACCATGCCTTCATGGCGTTCGGCGGCGTCGAGATGGCGGGCGCCGAAAAAGAGGGTGAACAAGGCCAGCACGACGGCAATCAGGAAGGTCGAGTCGAGGCCCCGGATGGCATGTTCGGAGCCGGCGAGCAGCACGTCGACGCTGGCGGCGATCGCCTTCAGTTGCAGGGCGATGTAGGGGATGACGCCGACCACCGCGATGACGGTGACGAGACCGGCCAGCAACGGACTCTTGCCGTAGCGCGAGGCAATGAAATCGGCAATCGAGGTGATGCGGTAGGTCTTGCTGATGCGGATGATTTTGATGATGACCCCGACGCCGAGCAGCATCATCGTTGGCCCGAGGTAGATGGTCAGAAAGAAAAACCCGTTTGCCGCCGCGGAGCCAACGCTGCCGAAGAAAGTCCACGAGGTGCAATACACCGCCAGCGACAGGGCATAGATGTTGGCGCTGATGATCGAACGGCCGTTGTCCGCCCGGGCGTCGCCGAAGCGCGCGATGGCAAAGAGCAGCGCGAGATAGGCGATCGCCAGCAGCGCGACGAGCCAGCCGGGAAACACTTACTTCCGCCCCTGCCGCTCGGCGACCAGCGCCGCCAGGACGATCAACCCGGCCCAGATGCCGAACAGGTAGAGATAACTCAGCGGAATCCGCGCCAGATCGCCTTCCGGCAAGGCGATCAGCGGATAGGTCAGGAGCGGAATGGCCAGCAGCCCGAGCGCCGCGAGCCGCTGTCGTGCTGGATGGTTGGCGCGTTTCATCAATTTCTCCATGAACCTGAAAAATGACAACGGCTGACACGCGAACGTGCCAGCCGTTGTTGGATGCAGTCATACGACCACACGGGCGACCGCCTCATGGGACGGCCATCTCGTCTCCTCCTTGCCCTTTGTACTGACAGCGGCAGCGGCCACCAAAGCCGCTGCTTCCATTGCCAAATCAACCGATGACTTTGTCGGCTTCGCTTGCCGTACAACCGTACTGTCTGCGCTTCGCCTTCGCGTCCTCGGCTGATTTTAAAATGGAATTAACCGCGCAACTGTTCCAGAATCGCCGGGTTCTCCAGCGTCGAGGTGTCCTGCGTCATCTCCTCGCCCTTGGCCAGGCCGCGCAACAGGCGGCGCATGATCTTGCCGGAGCGGGTCTTGGGCAGGTTGTCGCCGAAACGGATGTCCTTCGGCTTGGCGATCGGGCCGATCTCATGACCCACCCAGTCCTGCAACTCCTTGACCAGCTTCTTGGTCGCTTCTGGATCGGTCGGGCGCTGGCCCTTCAACACCACGAAGGCAACGATGGCCTCGCCGGTCAGGTCGTCCGGGCGGCCGACGACGGCGGCCTCGGCGACGAGCGGATTGGCGACCAGCGCGGACTCGATTTCCATCGTCCCCATGCGGTGACCGGAGACGTTCAGCACGTCGTCGATACGGCCGGTGATGGTGAAGTAGCCGGTGCTGGCGTCACGGATCGCGCCGTCGCCCGCCAGGTACAGCTTGCCCTGGAAGTCGGCCGGGAAATAGGACTTCACATAGCGATCTGGATCGCCCCAGATGGTGCGGATCATCGACGGCCACGGCTTCTTGCACACCAGGATGCCGCCCTGGCCCCACGGCAACTCGGCCCCCGTCTCATCGACCACGGCAAACTGGATGCCGGGGAAGGGCAGCGTGCAGGAACCCGGCACCAGCGGCGTGGCGCCCGGCAGCGGGGTAATCATGTGGCCGCCGGTCTCGGTCTGCCAGAAGGTATCGACGATCGGACAACGGCCGCCGCCGACATTGTCGTAGTACCACAGCCAGGCGGCCGGGTTGATCGGCTCGCCGACCGAGCCGAGGATGCGCAGCGACGACAGCTTGTAACTCTTCGGATGCACGGCCGGGTTCGTGTCGGCCGCCTTGATGAGCGAGCGGATGGCGGTCGGGGCGGTGTAGAAAACCGTGACCTTGTGATCCTGGATCATCTTCCAGAAACGTCCGGCGTCCGGGTAGGTCGGCACGCCCTCGAAAACGATCTCGGTCGCGCCGCAGGCCAGCGGGCCGTAGGTGATGTAGGTGTGGCCGGTGACCCAGCCGATGTCGGCGGTACACCAGAAAATGTCGCTGTCCTTGATGTCGAAGGTGTACTGCATGGTCAGGATGGCGTGCAGCAGGTAGCCGCCGGTGGAGTGCTGGACGCCCTTCGGTTTGCCGGTGGAACCGGAGGTGTAGAGCAGGAACAGCGGGTGCTCGGCGTCGACCCATTCCGGCTCGCAGGTTTCCGGCTGGCCGGCCAGTTCGTCGTGCAGCCAGAGGTCGCGGCCGGCGACCATGTTGACGTCGGCGCCGGTGCGTTTGAATACGATGACGTTCCTGGCCGACTCGCAGCCGCCCATGGCAAAGGCTTCGTCGGCGATCGGCTTCAAGGGAATGGCCTTGCCGCCGCGGTACTGGCCGTCCGAGGTGATGAGCATGACGGCGCCGGCGTCGTTGATGCGGTCATGCAGGGACTGGGCCGAGAAACCGCCGAAGACGATCGAGTGGATGGCGCCGATGCGGGCGCAAGCCTGCATGGCGACGACGCCTTCGATGGTCATCGGCAGATAGATGACGACGCGATCGCCCTTCCTGACGCCCTTGGCCTTCAACAGGTTGGCCATCTTGCAGACCTTGACCAGCAATTCCTTGTAGGTGACCTTGGTCACTTCGCCATTGTCGGCCTCGAAGATGATGGCGACCTTGTCGCCCTTGCCGGCTTCGACCTGGCGATCGAGGCAGTTGTACGAAACGTTCAGCTTGCCGTCGGCAAACCATTTGAAGAACGGGGCATTGGACTGGTCGAGCACCTGGGTGAAGGGTTGCTTCCAGGTCATCAGTTCGCGGGCGCGCTTGGCCCAGAACCCTTCGTAGTCGGCCTCGGCTTCCGCGCACAGCGCCTTGTAGGCGTCCATCCCGGAAACCGCCGCATTTTTGACGATCTCGTCAGACGGATAGTAAAACTGCACGGACTCATTCGACATATTTTTCTCCTCGTGGGAACTTCGCACAATCATGTTGAGGCAAGCAACCCGGCATCGGACTCAGCCTGGGATCATCAAACCGTATCACAGCGGAAAGCGTATGCCCGCATCCCGCGCCAAACCGGCGCAGAGCATCAATATTCCTACAATGGCTCGACGAAATCACGCTGCACTGCAACAACCGGGCCGCCGCCTGCTGACCACGGCGCAAGCGAGAAGCCCCGGCATGAATGCCGAGGAGACTCACCCGCGTGCCGGGAACTGCCGCCAAAGGGTGAAAATACAGTACCCGCCGTAATGCAAAAGTTTTACACTGGCACCCCCTTTTACCCTAGACAACCGGAGAAACGCATGTCCAAGAAGAGAATCGCCGTCGTCGGCTATGGCAACATCGGCAAATACGCCATCGAAGCCGTCGAGGCCAGCCCGGATTTTGAACTGGCCGGCGTCGTCCGGCGCACGGCTGGCGGCGAAAAACCGCGCGAACTGGCAGATGTCGTCGTCACGGACGACATCTCGAAGCTCGGCAAGGTCGACGCGGCCCTGCTGTGCACGCCGACGAGAAGCGTGCCCGAGCAGGCCAAGCGCTATCTGAAGCTCGGCATCAATACCGTCGACAGCTATGACATCCACACCTCGTTTCTCGATCTGCGTCGGGAACTCATGCCCGTCGCCCAGGCCAACAATGCCGTCTCGATCATTTCCGCGGGTTGGGATCCCGGCAGCGATTCCGTCGTCAGAACCCTGCTCGAAGCCTGCGCGCCCAAGGGCCTGACCTACACCAACTTCGGCCCCGGCATGAGCATGGGGCACTCCGTCGCCGCCAAAAGCATCGCCGGCGTCGTCGATGCGCTGTCGATGACCATTCCGCTCGGCACCAGCATTCACCGGCGGGTCGTTTACGTCCAACTGGCGCCGGGCGCGAACATCGAGGAAGTCAGCAAGAAGATCAAAAGCGACGACTACTTCAGCCACGATGAAACGCACGTCATTGCCGTGCAGAACATCGACGAGATCATCGACATGGGCCATGGCGTCAATCTCGTCAGAAAAGGCGTTTCCGGCAAAACCGACAACCAGTTGTTTGAATTCAACATGAAAATCAACAACCCGGCCCTGACCGCGCAAATCATGCTCTCCTGCGCCAGAGCCACCTTCAGGCAAAAACCCGGCGTCTACACGATGCCCGAGATTCCGCTGATCGATCTGCTGTACGGCGACAAGGAAAGCTTGCTGGCGCGGCTGGTTTAGTCGGTCATACGGCGCGACAAGCTCACTTTTAGGGGATGGCCGGCTCAGCCGCCGGTCATCGACATGAAGCGCACCACCTGCGGCGCTTCCATCTGCTGCGTGAAATCGTGGCTAAGCGGCTTGATGCCCATGCTGCCGACGATGGCCTGGCGCAGCGTCTCGTCATCAGCGCCGGCGCGCAGGATGGTCATCAGATTGACGGCATCGTTCTGGCCGAGGCAAGGATAGAGTTCGCCGCGAGCGGTGATGCGCACGCGGTTGCAACTGTCGCAGAAATTGTGGCTGTGCGGCGAAATGAAGCCGACCCGGGTGTCACTGCCGGGGATGCGCCAGTAGCGCGCCGGGCCGCCGGAATCCTCGGTCGATGGAATCAGATCGAAACGCTCGGCCAGCCGGCCGCGGGCCTCAATGGATGAGATGTAGGTATTGCCGCGACCGTGGATGTCGCCGAGCGGCATTTCTTCGATGAAGGAAATATCCAGTTCGTTGTCCAGCGCGAATTGCACCAGAGCGATGAACTCGTCGTTATTGACGCCGCGCATCATCACGACATTGAGCTTGGTGCGGCGAAACCCCGCGGCACGGGCGGCGGCGATGCCGTTGAGCACCTTCTGTACATCGCCGATCCGGGTGATCTGGCGAAAACGTTCGGGCTTGAGCGTGTCGAGACTGATATTGAGGCGCTTGACGCCGGCCTTGAGCAACGGGGCGGCGAAACGGTCGAGTTGCGAGCCGTTGGTGGTGAGGACCAGATTGTTCAGGCCGGGCAGGGCGCCCAGGCGTTCGATCAGCCACAGCGCCTCCTTCCTGACCAGCGGTTCGCCGCCGGTGAGCCGCAGCTTGGTCACGCCCAGGCCGACGAAGACGCGGGCGACGCGCAGGCATTCCTCCAGACTCATCACGGCGTCGCGCGGCAGGAAGGCCATGTCCTCGGCCATGCAGTAGGTGCAGCGAAAATCGCAGCGGTCGGTGATCGACAGGCGAAGGTAGGTGATGCGCCGGCCGTATTTGTCGACCAGCGTTCCCTTGTTCAAGGGGTGGTGCGGGGTTTCGTCATGCATGCCGGGCCGCTCGGTTGGCTCACCGCAAGGGTGAAATGACGGCGATTATCGGCATTGCCAATCTTCCGGGCAATAAGAAGCATCAATATTCCATTTCCCAATCAACCGATGACTTTGTGAGTCGCTCCGGGCTGAAGCCCGGAGCTTCCTCGCCACGAGTTTGGGGTGCCTCCGGCACCGAAATCACGCTTGGCTCGCTTGA
>Ga0209629_10002385_pt1 | contig 12752 bp, 9 predicted proteins | sample TergutCu122P5_FD_187286 | JGI IMG/M metagenome (GOLD analysis project Ga0209629, IMG submission 187286) | Cubitermes ugandensis P5 segment gut microbial communities from Kakamega Forest, Kenya - Cu122 P5 (SPAdes) (version 2) | ecosystem: Host-associated > Arthropoda: Insects > Digestive system >... | reverse complement strand
CTTTGGATATAGGTGTTTTGGGGTATATCGGTATAGTTTGACCTAAGGAACACTCTCCCGAAGTTAGGTCCTTTCCTCCTGGGACACTCTGTATAGTCTTTCGTAGCTGATACCACGTTACTGCAAATGAGGCCAGCAATTTTATCGCACGTTACTTAAAAAAACTGAAAAACTCATATATGTTACACTTTATGAACATATAGATAAGAATAATTCTGGTAAATGAACAATATGGATTTAGGACCCATACCTCAATTGAGCAAGCCTCATACATGTTAATAACTAGAATTCTGACTGCTATGAATAACAGTCTAGTAGTAGGAGGTGTTTTTGTGACCTCCAAAGAGCGTTTGACTGTGTTAACCATCAGATATTACTAGATAAATTGGAATTTTATGGAATTGATGGTAAATTCAAAACACTGTTTACATCTTATATAACAGGAAGATATCAAAAAATAACAATGGGTAATGTAACAGATAGAAGCAAATTTCCAAATGGGAAGGGATAAAAAATGGTGTCCCACAAGGCTCGATTCTTGGCCCTTTGTTTTTTCTTTTCTATATAAATGACTTGCCCAAAACAATAAATATTGATGCCAATACGAAATATATGTTCCAATTGTAGACCGATTATGCTACTTAATATAGCAAAATTTACAATTATCCTGAACAACAAACTGTCAGAAATAGCTGAATCCAAACTGAGGGATGTCCAGTCGGGTTTAATACTGAACAGATAAACACTTGACAATATAATCATTGTACGCCAAACTTTTGAAAAATGCTATGAATATAATATACATCTCCATAATATAGTTGTTGACTATATACAAGCTTTTGAGTCACTCAACAGAAATAAAGTAATAGATAGCTTAAATCAATATAATATACCATCAAAGCCAAAAAAATTAATAGCACTAACACTTACAGGAACAAATGCAATAGTAAAAGTAAACAATGAATTCACCAAAAAATTCAATGCCTAAACAGGGGGACCCATTATCAGCTACGCTCTTCAGCATTGCCATGGACTCTATATTAAAAAAAATGGAATTGAGAGGAAACATCTCCACCAGATTAAAGCAATACACTGCCTATGCAGATGATATCTTAATAACTACCAGAACAACTCAAGCAATGATAGACACATTTGTGAAACTGAAAAATGAATCACTGAAATATGGCCTAATAGGAAATGTACACAAAACAAAATACCTGAAATGCACCAGGAGACAAGACCAACCAAAATCCATAAATATTGAAAATAAAGAATTTGAACAAGTTAAATCATTCAAATACCTTGGGTCAACTGTCAATACAGATAATACAATTGAAGAAGAGATATAAGAAAGAATAGTCCAAGTCTTTTTTGAAAATAAAAAGATGTTTCAAAGTAAGCTTATATCTAAATTGGCAAAGTTGAAATTATACTGCCCAGTAATTAGACCAGTAGTTACATATGCATGCGAAACATGGACACTGAAAGAAACCATAACTAACAGGCTAATGCTATTCGAAAGAAATGTTTTAAGGAAAATATCTGGCCCAACCAACGAAAATGGTATTTGGCAAATAAAAACCAACCAGGAATTGGATAAAATAATAAAACACAAGAACATAATAATAATAATAATTGGTGTTGTTGTTGTTGTTATTGTTATTATTATTATTATTAACTGCAATTGGGTTGTCACCCGGTGGCAGTGGTTGTTTTACATGTACACAAATATGAAAAAAAAAAAAAAAAAAACAACTAGAAAATTTAAGTCGGGTGGGCTACATGAGAAACATGTAGTAGCAACTTGGAAACTTCATTAGAGCACAAAGATTTGGATGGCTTTGTCACATTGAAAGGATGCAAGCAACAAGAATGGTCAAGGCAATATACTCCTGGAAACCCATTTCAAGAAAGCCAATAGGAAGACCAAAGACATGCTGGGAAGATGATGTTAGAAAAGATATACAGAAGTCAAAAGTACCAAATTGGAAGGCCCTTGTTCAGGATAGAAGAAGATGGAAGGAATTGGTTGAGAAGGCCAAAACTCTGCATAAAGAGTTGTAGAGCCATAATAAGAAGAAAAGACTAGGACCAGAGATTCATGTAGGGAACTTTTTAAGGATATGAAAATTTTGCTGATGTATTTACTGTTCATATATTCATTAATATTATATACAGCAAATAACACAAATAAGGAAATTCATAAATATGGAACTAGGTACAATAATAATCTACACCTGCCAATAGTAAATTTATCGAAATCTAATAAAGGAGCATATTTCTCAGGAATAAAGATTTTTAACCCTCTTCCAGAATATATAAAAAATTTATTTACCGACCAGAATTTTTTTTATAACCACCTTAAACAGGTTTTTATATCAACATTCCTTTTATTCAATTGAAGAATATTTTAATTACAAGGAAAACCCTATGTTTTATATTATAAATATGTTAATATAAATATGTTCTTAATATTTTATTGTTATATGAGATTATATTAATTCTGTTGTAGTTCACTATGAATGCAATGTATGAGCTTTGACAAGTATCCCTAATATGATATACAATTGTTGCATGTATGTTCATGTATGTACGTATGTGTTTATATTGATTTAATGACAATTTCTGTATTCTTGGTTGATGTAACTATGATTGATCTATTGAAAAATAAAAATATGATGATGATGATGTGTCTTGTGTTCCAGTTTTATTTTCTTCTTTTTAGATACAGATGTGGGAAGAGAGATGTATGTTGTACTACATGCAAAGAGACTGCAAGGTACACAGATTTACATTTCACAGTATTCCACTCCAACACAACCACTTGAAATGGTCACTGTGAAACTGGAAGTTCTTTGTGTCATGTTGAAAGTGCCAAACTTAAATAATTTTGCCTTCTTTTGTTCTCTCATTACAGATACTAGACATCCTTGTAATGCCAGTAATTGTCATCAAGGTTATGGTAATTTACAATAGTCCTGAGTGCCATGACCATTTTCGCAGTTGTGGTGTAACATCTTTCTTGAAGTGTCTAAGAACACTGGCTTGCTATGCATGAAACAAATGAATGTAGGACCACCAGGTAGATAGGTTTTTAAAAACATATTTGCCCCATCTTTGATGACAATGAAACAACCTGCTTTAATGCTTTACCCTGAATGTACAAGTCTTGAAAATTTAGAAGTTTGTAACAACCCCCTAGGTAGCACAGCCCTGAATATCAGAGTAAAAGAAGTTTGTCTTGTCTATTAGCTCTTTCTCTGGGATTGCTGTTTATTAAGAGCCCCAATCAGAATACAAAGAGAGGGTAGTGACATGTAGGTCATTTGTTAGTTCTGACCACTGAAATTTTTGAGCAGAAGATAAGGAATGAGTCACTTGTACAGTGATAGCGATAGCAGATTGAATGATGAAACAAATGGACACCCTGCCCCTGACACGTCACATACAGTGTAGGCCTGTACACCAGTCATGCTAGGATCTTCATGGGCCAATAACTAACAAATGACCTATAGCTTATATTATAAGAAGGCAATAATCAGCCCAGCTTGAGAAATTTTATCTTTTTGTTGTTTATCCTGTTGTGCACCAACACATAACAAAAATAACAGTGATCAAATGTTGCTGTTATGGTTTACATACAAATGCACAGCAGGATGAATCACACCAAGGTAATTTTTGCTACTCAGGCATGCATTCACCAGTACATGCTCAACTTATTGTTTATTCAGTTAGAGACTGCAAGATTCTCTTTCATACATACTACACTGAACATTAGCTCAGTGCATTTGTTAAATGATGCTGCTGCTTGTAATGTGAGAGTTGAATGTCTAAGTGTTGGTACAATTTTAACTGTCAAAAACCTATCCCAGTGATGTCTTCAACTTGGGTGACCCCACTATGGTCTGCAGAGTTAATGTATGAAACGTGTTTTAGCCTCATAAGCTGAAATACAGTTCTACCTTCTCAAGTTCTTCCTCTGACTCATTTTGAAAGGAGTGTAATACATCACACGGTTACTGCTGCAGTCTGCAGACACTCTTTGCTTTGTGTCCCACCAGCAAGTTCTGTGCACAAGACAGCAGCAAGTAATTTGGAACTTCGCATTAAAATGTGTAAAAATGAACTTTTGTGACTGTTGATATTCTGTTTTATAGTGTTACTGATAAGGTGTCCCACCCTGAAGGAGACAGCATCTTTCTCTGAAACATAATTTTTTAGCACACTACATAGCATCACACCTTCTGAAGATCATAAGCTCTTCATAAAAACCTCAAATCTCACATTTTGTTATATGTTTAGGGGCATCTTGTCCTCAAGTGAGTCTTAACTTCTTATCAGTCCACAGGCACTCATTTAGTCTGCTGATGTACCAATCCATTTCTTCCTTCAAAAGACACCCATTCTACCACCCAGTTGGAGTACTGCTGCTTCAATTTACGATTTATTAAATTAAAAATTCCTTGTTTGTACAGCACACACGGCACAACAGGGGTAATCAGGGTAACAAATACTTTATAAAACAATACAAATAATTTCTAAAATGTTTCATTTCTCTTTTAGTATGATGTATGAAGAATGCATAAATTTTGTGTGACTTTTTTAATATAAGATGAAAACAACTCACTAGCCTGTTTGGTGGTACAATAATTTTAGAATTTTATTACTGTTACGGTTACATAACCACTCTCACCTGTCTTCATTGCACCCATGTGATTAAAGCAACAAAGTTACAAATTAAACTTTTGAAGCGTTTCATATAATTGTGTCTGTGCCGATAGCACTGTCAGAGTAAATTAACCATATTAAATGAGCCTACAGTGAATACTATATACACCACACACCTAAAATATACAGTTGTGTCTTGAAAACACTCTAAAATTTATGTTACTGGCTGAACATTTAAAACTTGGCAGATAAACACATATTTTATACAACTGGAGTAGGGAATTCAAATGCTGTGGAATGAAGAAACTGACACAACATGTTTCCCATGACTGAGATCACCACATCAGTGACCAGTTTCACCATAATCACAGGCACTGTACTTATAGATATTGTTATGGTGACAGACTGCCATCACAAGAGGCAGGGTCTGAAGGAGGCTCAAGTGGCAGCACAGTACCGCTCATGGGACTATCGGCACCATAAAACTGAATGTTACTTCTGACTGCTATTGCAGATTCAGGAGTAGCTGAAGCTCTGTGAGTGTGTTTTGACTCACAAACATCAGATCTGCACAAATATCCACCAGGACAAACCAACCCGAGTCTCTGGAAAGCTGCTTGCAGGTCCTCAGGAGATGATTCCAAGCCCAATCCAACAAACGATTCCAGAACCTGTTGCCTGAATTCTTCACTTGCAGGATCAAGGTCCTCTTTGGAAATTACAAGATTTACATTTTGATCCCTCCCACGTGCTTTCCACTTCAAACCAAGATTTTTAAAAGCATTGGTCATTTCTGTCCTGGATGGATTCTTGCCAAGTTTTGCAAATGTTTCTGCAACCTGCTGTGAAAATGCCACTTTTTTATCTGCGATGCTCTGACGATCCTTGAAACTTTCAGGGGATTCTGTCCCTTTCCCTACAAAGCTCTCAAGAACGTCTTGCTTAAATTTCTCGTGTTCATGTTGTGGTGATGAAGCTGTGAATTTTGTGCTTTCACTATCATGTGAAAATCCTGAGTATAAAACGTCAGAAACTGAAGTTTCACCATCTGACTCCTGAACTACCTTTGTCCATGCCAGGGGACTGGTGATCAGCCCCCTCCTCAACATATCTGTCATAACGTCAGGTATGTCTTCGTCTCCCAAAATCTCAGTGTCTTTGCTGTTTTTAGAGTTTTCTCCAATATCAATCTTTGCTTGTTCAGTATTACAAGGAGAAGAGCATGACGACTGTATAGTTGCTCCTTCAGTAACTGTTGAAAGTTCCTTGATTGGTTCTGTATTTACAGCACTGAAAAAAGAGAAGGAAATCTAACATTAACATCATTACAGTCGGGTCTTGATATCTGTGATAAGATGTGACCTACAAAACTGTCACAACTACCGGAAATCAAGTTCCAGTGTAAAATGCCTTTTTGATTACAACAACTTACACAAAACCAGTAATAAAAATACCAAATATCCTCAAAAAGCATTCAGGCATTGGTTTGTTTTTAATAAAATACAAACACTTTTTGGAAGCATAAAAAACATTATACAACTGAAGGACAGGCTTATTCCATACAGCATTAAACCAATAAACCTCACCTAATGAAAGACACAATTTGAACGAATAGAGAGTGACCTACATAATAGCAGGACAGTAAGTCACACCAGCTCAGCAGCCACATGGTCTCATCCTTACTCATAAAAACCAGTCATGAAATGTCCAAACAACGGTATTACAGGGTGTAATGGTGAAAGGTCAAAGTCCTGAATGTCAAAGTTCGCAATCATTGAGACCCTACTGTAATAGTTTTAGGAAAAAATGAAAAATGAAGTGACAAGGGGGATAAGATCATACGCCGAATATCTTAACACTAAAATGAAATCAATCAAGGATCATTGCTTAACTGTGAAGTTAGATGCTTGGAAAGGGGGGTGAGGGGCTTGTTATAAGGATAGAAGTTCCAACTTGCAAATGCAGGGTAAAGGACACTGAAGCTCAAACTCTCTGTACTTTAAAAATTAAAAAGAAATCATTTCTTGCCACATTCTTCAAACACTACTGCAGCTCGAAGGGGTTATTTTATGTGGATGACTGTGCAATAAATGAAGAAATTAAGATAGAACTGCATGTCACAAAAAATACAGAAGGCATGAGTTGAGGTTCTCTCAGTGCTGCTGGGATGCAACTCTGTCAATGGGCAAGTAGCTCATAATATTTCAAAGAATTGTGGTGCCTTAATCATCAGGGCCGGACTCTCGGACTGCTCATTCCTGAAGAAGGCACAGTGATCACTCAAAATGTTGGGAACCACTCGCCCAATGACAAAGTGTCATATCATATTCCAGAAGACTGGAAAATTTTTTTTGTGAATGCCCCTGCAATGACACGAAATTTCTGTTGTTACATTACACATAAGAGATCTTTGTCATCCTAACACTTCCCAAGTCTGATAATGACCCCTAGAAAAAGTTTCTGGGAAACATCACAGGGCCTATTCTGTTGTACAGAACACACCTTATTAATCATTAATAGTGAGGAGTTTGTCTGGATAGGACACCATGCAGTCTGTCAGATGCACAAACCTGCTGCAGGCATAATATTAACACATTGAGGACGGGGGCATTTAAATTGTTTAAATGTACGTTCCCGGGGTCTAAACAATTTAAATCAACTTTTATATTGTGTTTCTTTAAAAATTTATAACACATTCGCTAACTATTTGTGTGAACTGAAAGTTTCAGGAAATACTCATCAAAGACCCTAGTTTCTATAAACATCCGTCAGCAGGACCATTCGGAGAAATGCTCCATGTATTGCGTAATTAAATGTATAGTGCGTGGAAACCAAGCGCATGTTAAAAATGCAGATTTGCATCATCCGTCTTGCACGGTTGTAAAGTAAAGATGAAAATCTGCGTCACCGGTCCACAATGTGTTAAGAATCTTATATAACTAAAAGTGTGAGTCTAATGAAAACCTTATAAGTGTGAACAAATTAGGACCATACTGTGTGCAGCTGTGGCACAACAAGATATCAGCAGGGGTTAGCAGCACATACTGTGTGTATGGTATATCTGGCAATGAAAAATAACACGATGAAAAATGATTGCTGCCTCCTGGGATGTGCTACTGCATTGCTGGGTGTGTGGTGACATAATCAACATGTTGCTGCATCTGAAAGGGTCAAGAGGTCCATAAAGAATGCCAAAATACATCATGTGGCAAGGATAAATGGCATGGTCTGACCAGTTAGTAGCTGGAAGATAAAGATGGTGAGCTGATAGGGTGGTGTGAGTGGGTCAGGGGTGGGGGTGGGGGCTGTGTGTGGAGATGTGCTTGTCCATCCAGCTGCTAACTGGTCACACCTTGCCTATAGATCCCCCACATAACACCTTTTGGCATTCTTCATGAACCACTCAATGCCTGACAGAGGCAACACATTCCTTTGAAACAACCGGTGATGTAGGGTCACCGTCCACAACACCGGACTGTTCAGACGTAATACTGTGAAAACCCCAAAACATGCAAGATGCAAAATGAGATACATCATAAAGCTGTACCAAACCGACCTGCACTAAATCAACCAGTAAAAAACATATTAAGGTTTTCATTTGATTTACCTTTGTGTAGTAACATCTGGTGCTGTGTGGACCCCAGATATTGTAGGATTTGTCTAGTGTTGCTGTAGACAACACTATACTATACACAACTGTCTGCCCACACATAAGGGTGTGACACACAGACCTATCTTATCTGTATGTTACAAGCTAGCACCTTGCAGAGATAACATTTACATGGCAGAGATTTAACATCTTTCAGTGATAAGAAACTGACTTCATAGAAGCTGATACATGCTCAGATTGTCAAGAAATTCCCTGCTTCTGATAGAACGTGAAGATTCATTACCAAATTTAAACTTACACAACAAAACCAACAAATGCACATGTATAAAATATGCATTATCACATATTATCAATTACCGACATGATCTGATCGATTTTGCGATAATCAGGTTAGCATTGCAAGAGTATTAAGAATAAAACAGACTGCCAAATTATATAAGTGGAACCACTCAACATTAACCCACCACTGGACTCTATCCTGATCCTGATGAATCCAGTCCACACCACTACACCCTGCTGCTTTATGATCAATTTTAATATTATCCTCACTTCTTGGCATTCAATATTGTCTCTTCCCTTCCGGTTCTCCTACAAATCTCTCCCACACATCTTATTCTCCTTAATTTGAAAAAACAATTCAGGGCTGGCCAACTTCAACATAAATGAGGGTCACATAATTCATTAAGGACTTACCTGAGGGCCGCATGTGTGTGTATACATACATACATACATATATTGAACGGGGGGAATTCAATTAACTAGGAGGCTGTTATTTATAAACAATAAGTTACGCTTAAGTACAGTTGAAAGATGAGGTATTAGGCATTACTAAACTCAGTAAAACACAAGGCAATGTTGGTGTACTGAGTGCCATCTTAAAACTGATGAGTCACAATAATTGATGAATACCAACACATGCACTTTTTCACATTCAACACTGTATTAGTCTAGAATGTTGATTTTAAAGTTAAAATACAATAAAAATACTTAAAGGTACTCCGACATGTTTCGATCTTAACAGATCATCATCAGGGAGTAGGTCTGTACCTCATTAAAGTTACTGAATAGTTTATAATTTTTAAAGGTTTTTAAAAACACTGAATTTAAAATCCTGACGATCAGTCTCGGTGTTGTGGCAGCAATACGTGCAGTAGGTGCATGTGGTGATCCTTGTGGTGCAATGTGTTGGACTGTCCAACGCATTGCACTCCCTCACATGCCTTTAAGGTGTAGACAGGTACAATTTTACTGGTACCTCATTACAGAATTCTCTCCAACCTCCTGTTACTTAATTCCTGCAAAGTTCAAATATCCTCCTCAGCACACTGTTCTCGTACTTCCTTAGTCCATGTTCTAGTCTTCACAACAAAGACCAAGGCTCACACCAATATAAAGCAACGGGCAAAATTACAGTTCTGTATATTTAAATTTTTAAGCTTTCAGACAGAAAAGAGGAAGACAAAGAGTACTAAACTGTAGTAATACCAACCGTTGTAATTTGTATCTCCAGAGGCAAGGCGGTGGACGGACATGAGTACGGTTCTGTCGAGAATGCTGCTGCTGCACCCTGTTTTCATTTCCAACACTTGGTTTGAGGAAGGACGTGCAGTTCGGGAGCTCACTGTTTTGAAACATTTGTTGCTGGTTACCTGCATCACAGACACAAGGAACATTAACGCCAGCTTCTTGATCTGAAACCTCTACCCTGAAGGGTCCTTTGTCTTTACTTGGAAGATGTGGCATCACAACAGACATCCCAGGTGGACTCAGGTATTTTGTTGAGTCAAATCCACTGATGTTGCTACTTGCACTGCTGCTACAGCTTCCTGATGATTCTATAAGCTTCTTTTTCTCAACACGAATTTGGTCTATTTTCTGATGAAGATGTGAAATTCTTTCTGAGCATTTCTCTGAATAATTTGAAAATATTTCTGGGAATTTGAATTTTTTATATTCGTCAAGACTCATGTCTGAAATAACTGAGGCAAATGGTGGTGTCTTCATATCACACTCACATGAATCATCATCACACCTACAGGAGCTATGCAGTTGTTCCTGAATGATCCTATGTTTCTTTACAACATCTTCAAGGCCACCCATTTTTTTATGTAATTCTGTGTCTGCAATTTTACATGAATTCTGCATTTTTTCTGGAGTCAAGGTACTTTCTATCTTGGTGTCACCGTGTCCAAATTCACTGTAGGAATACGGTCCAGTCACCTCTGGAACTGACATAATATGACAGGCCTGTCTACTGTCATTTGCAGCTTTGTGATGCACTGGAACATCATCTGTCATTCCTTTCCTCTTATCTTTAACAGCATTTACCACATGTTTTACAGTATGTAACTCATATCTCTGATCAGTATCAATTTTATTTTCTGTTGTCCGTTTCATTTCTGTGCTTTCTTGTGTACTTTGTTTAACTGTTTCATGAAGTGTTTTGCTGTCCATACCTTCCATCATACTTATTTCTGTATCAGGTGTAGAGATGTCACTTGTGCTCACATGCAGATCCTGAACACTTTCCCTACTCATGGCAAGGAGTCGTAAAATGTAACCTGCTAACCAAGGGTTAATTCTACATATTTCGGAACCTCCTGCCATTTGATAATCATGCCAAGCTGTCAGTAGTTGTTCAAGATGTTGAATGTTGGAAGCAATGAGTTGGTCTGGCAGGCTCATGTAAGAAGTACTTCCCTCTGACAAGGCCTTATCTGTAACAGCATTGGTGCAGATCACATCCTGCCACTGTTCTGTTTTGTATAATGTCTTATCCTTATCTTCTCTTGTCTTACTTTCACTTCTCTCGATCATCAAATCTGTTTTGAGGTTCCCTTTACCAGACACGTCTATTTCATCTTCTGCTGTCATAGTTGCCTTCTCCTTGACATTTCTACTACATGTACCATGTCGCTTGTGTTTCCACTTGCCAGTCTTACTGTCCACAATACGATGCCTCTCTGCTGCCTGTGGAGAATTTCCATGTGAAATTACCGCGCCCTTTCTCGGAGAAGTTGACTGGTATTTCTTCTGTGTCAGTTCAGAGACACTTACCACAACTTTCACTCCTTCATACGATGTCGAGCTGCTTGTCTCTGAACTCAACTCTACACAGTGTTCCTTGGTTTTAGAGACTGATATGTCAAAACTGTATTCACTGAGAACTGATATAGAATCATCTTTTCTCATGGTCTCAATTTCACCTCTGTCAGTCAAATCTATTTCAGAAACCAGATTCTGTTCTTTAACAACTTTATTTTCAACCTTCTCTTTCCTATGTTTTCTACATCGCTTACCACCTGCCCTCATAATTAAAGCATCCCTCTCTCCGTTTCCTTCAAAATTTCTATTATTTTCACATTCCACTGGTAAATTAATCGTTTCTTCTTCACGAATTTTATGATCACCACTGTTTCTCCTTCCACCAAGTAACACTTTGTCATTTTTGAGTCCCTCTGCTGCCTTTGTAACTTTCTGTTCATGACATGCGTACTGTCCTTCATGACTGACATCAACACATACTTCATGTAACGGTGGACCTTCTGCATGACTGACATCATCATGCACTTCAAGTAAAGATGGCCCTTCTGCATGACTGACATCATCATGTACTTCAAGTAAAGATGACTTTACATCACTTGACCTTTTGTCAGCAGAAGACTGGTCAGTGTTGCCAGCCATAACCACGCTGTCCTTCTTAGGGGCTGAAATTGCATTACCAGGTGGTTCTTGTGGTACACTGCCATGCATCGTCATCTCATCCATAAGCAGAGTGTACTGAGAGTTGATCCGCTCTACCAAGTCTTCTATAGTTAAAACTTTCTTCTCAGAACATAGAGCCCCAGTGGTGATGTGTGTGTTTGTGCTGGTGGCTGCTACATTGATAGTATTTACAGGTGAAGAAGGCTTCTGTCGTGGTCCAGAGTGTGTCTGACAGTTGGCAACATTCAGCCTGGCTGGACTGTCCTGTGCCTTCCCTTCCCAGGGGTTTGAACTATGTGACTCTGAAACATAATTACTTTCAATGTGCAAGTACAACTCTTACTGTCCAGGAACAGTGAATTTTATACGTTTCTGTAGGGTAAACCACACAGATGGGATATTTGAGTTCCTCACCGCAGTGCTCCTGAACATTCATGTGTACTGGCATATAACACTGTGTCAAAATGTGGACTAGTTACAGATGTTTAGAATGATCACAGTGACTCCATCTTCAGGGTCAAACAGTTCAACAGGAATAGCTGTTTTTCTTGGGCTATTCCTCTTGGACAATATGACCCTTTAAAATGGTGCCAACTACTCACGCAACAACAACAACCCACAACAACTGCCTACTGTGTGCAAACAATGCCAAGTCTACTGGTAACTTAAAAACCACATTGCATGGCAGCTCCTCAGCTGACTCAGTCTGCAGCTGTGCCTAGAGTGAGAGAAATTTTTTGCAATGCTTTCACCCTTTTTTTTTTTTTTT
>Ga0209629_10002382_pt1 | contig 12753 bp, 12 predicted proteins | sample TergutCu122P5_FD_187286 | JGI IMG/M metagenome (GOLD analysis project Ga0209629, IMG submission 187286) | Cubitermes ugandensis P5 segment gut microbial communities from Kakamega Forest, Kenya - Cu122 P5 (SPAdes) (version 2) | ecosystem: Host-associated > Arthropoda: Insects > Digestive system... | reverse complement strand
GGCGGCAGTGGCACACAGCCCAAATCAGGCCTAGGCTGCCTCAATGTTGAGTTTTCTAGATTGCACACTGGAGGACTCCTCTGAATGGGTGATCAGCCCATTGGACAGACCACTAGCTACACAACAAACATGAGACAAACAACCACGGGATTTGAAACGAACATCCCAGCAATCAAATAGCTACAGACTGCACAGCTACTGGGACTGGTGCCAGTAGAATTTACTTTGAAAATAATTGGGGTGAAGAACACATGATTCCACAAGTCATGTATGTATTTAAAAAATCCTTTCATCCATTGTTCTTGGTCCCCAATCTGGTATGTAAGCAACTTTAACTGGTTTTACAGTGCAACAGAAATCACTGCAGAGCACCACGAGTAAATAGCAGAGCGTGTGCTAATGGGACTAAGCATTTCTAAGATTTATAATAAACAAACAACATCATTATTTCAACAATTCATTTAAAACAGCCTTGGCAAAGAATGGGCAGTTCTGCAGTAGTCTTTCTGTTCCTACAAAAACAGTTCCAGTAATTTTATGTTTCTTGCATCATGCACTGTTATATAATTATACAATATAAACCAACAAAATGCACATTTCCTACATTAATATTTTAATTTTAATTTTTTGATGTCTTATACATCTTTCAAACCCGAGGGTTCATCCTCAGGCAGAAGGTTGTATATACAGTTATGGTATGGTACATTTTACATGCATCAGTATAAGCAATCTAGGATGTAAAAAGTGTTCCGGTAACCTTGTTATATCTCAATTCATACAAGCTTCTACACTTTCAAGTACTTACGCCTGAAAGCAATCTTCTCATTAACAGCAACTGATTTTGACCCCACATCTTCTATTTTCACTTTGGAAGCATCAAAAACCTGGCAGTAATATGGAGAACCACGGACAGCCCTTGAACCTTGCGTCACATCAATTTTGTATGTTCCTATATAACCATACAAACTGTAAGAACTTGCAACACAATAAACACATTCCTTAATTATGTATTTGTTTCAAGCTCACTCTTGGGACAGATTTTCATTACAGATCGCAGTGGTTGTCTTCAGTAAACTCTACTGATAAAAGGTAAACTCTTGTCAATAATGTAAGCTTCATAAGAGCTGAGAGAAAGTTCGTGTCTGTTAAAATATAAAGTAATTCATAATACCCTTGTATCCACAGATATAAAATCTTCCAGCCACTTTGAGTGCTTATTTTCTTTTCCATATACTTATTAACAAAAAATTATATTCACAAGAAAACCAAAAAGGACTTCAGAACATAGATTCAGTTCAGTGACCTAATGAATATAAGCCAGACACATGACTGCAGAACCCACTCGTTTGTATTTATGATTTAATTTTTTGTTCCTCCTAACTAAACACAATATTCCTTTTAGTTCAAAATATTAAGTCTGTATCTGAATAATGACATATATTATACCACTGACACACTGAAAAATGTACCTGCACTATGAGCTGTGAATTCAGCAAGCAAATTTCCATCTTTTTGTTGATAGCACCTCACAGGCACAGCAGAGCCCTGAGGACCTGTAATAATGACATCAAATTCCTTTGCTGGGTGACCCAATGTCTCGATGACAAAACTTGTTACTTTCCCTGCCCGTGACTGATACAGACCAAGCCCTGTTGCAATGACATCTTGTCCAACTGCTGGATTCTTCACGGACACTTCGAATGGACACCCTGGACAGAAAGTAATTGTACATTATTTGAATGATGTTAACTGAAGATCCATAATATAAATAGCTAACAAAATGCATTTCGCAGTTCATGATGTATTGTATTCACTGATTCTCACCAACATGTTTTGGCCACTATTGCAGCCATCTTCAGGGTAATGCTATTATCACAAGAAAACGAAAGTTCCAACCAGTATACCACACCATCTATTCATGACCTATACAGTGGTTTAAACTCACCATGTCACTACATCAAGCATCACTCTGCACAGACTAAACAACTGTATACCCCAAGATTTTAATCATAAATCGTTTTTAAACTACATTTATAGTACTTATACAGTTCTAACTGAAATTAAAATAGCTTTTAATTATTATGGAGTGATGGTGACACAACAAATCACATTTGTACCTTTATATCTTGCAATAATAGCATCACCCTGAAGATGGCTGCAATAGTGGTCAAAATACATCATAAACATTGAAGTGCATCTTGTTGGTTATTTATATTACGGATCTGATTAATGCAAGGAAGATGGAACATATTAAAATGAGTAACTGACGAGTTCACCCAACAGTGCAGCTATATCAGTCCACTTACTATGTCTTCACAGTTTCACTAAATGTACCTGGCTTTCCAACACCAGCTGTATCCAGAGTATAGCCATTTGCCTTCATCTACTTTAAAGGAAAAATATGAGACCAAATAAATGTATAAAGTATGTCACTGCACTATATATGTGTATGGGGAAGTGGAAGGCACAGCCGCACGTATTCTTAACCTCACCAGTAGATAGCACAGAGTGATCAAACTTAATGCTTCAGTTCTGAAAGTATCCCCTTTGTTACCCAGTGCATAGGAGAGTCAGTAAGCTACAGGTTATAGACAAAAATTTCTGTCCATGCTGGAAACTGCACCCGCATCATCCAGGGGACCAACAGTCACTATACTACTCCCTGGGCTATCCTGGCTTCGTAAGGACAAGAGAGAAAAATAAGGTAAAATTTTGCATACCCACATTCTTAATATTTTCTGTATTCAGATTCTTTCATACAGACATTGTACAAAATAATGCCTGCTTTATTTAACATACTTTAATTACTCTTCTAATTTCATAAACAAAGTCAAACTTATGTTTCTTTGTGTTTACATGCATGTCTGTTTCCCACAATTTCTGAATCCAGGAACATTCTACTGAAGACCATCTGACCTAGTAATTTTCAATCCCCTTCAGCAATTCCTTGTCCCACATATTTATATGCAATTGTGTATAGTCAAAACTGCACTGGTTTATACCATGTTGATGAAGGGTTACTGTATTATGAACAGTACCAACAAGGTGATGGTGCAAGCTTGTGACGTTTGTGGCAAGTTCAGTGAAATAGAAACCCAGGTTAATATGTTTCAGTATAAAACAAATCAATTTCAATGATGAAAATTTATATTACCTGCAGTATGTAAGCCATTATATTTGAGGTCAATTCTATGTGGGACAGCAAGCTTAGGATGGTAGACAACTTGGTACTGTCCCGCATCCAATTCGTGTACTGAATATTTCACTTCCTGCCCAGCAGCTCTCACACTGGCCAACAGCACTCCACGTCCTGCTCCTGATGTGTCCACTGCAGACAGATTATGACAACACCCATATACATTCAATTGTTCATTCCAGTTCTACACTAAAATACAGTGCACCTCCAGAAAAATACTAACCGTAATGAGTATTCATATCAGTAACTTCTTAAAATTATCCTGCACTGGATCTCCTAAAGTGAACCTACAAAACATCACATGACAAAGATAATTCAGAAAAGGCAGTGAACTGCACTGAATTCACTGCAATCTGTTTATTTCAGGGCATGAAAACAAAGAGTTACAGCAAAGTTTTCCCTGTCTATGACATGAAGGTTTACAGTGGGAGCAGAGGTATATCTCCACTCATTTTTAACCTCAGCACTAGATACAGACGAATGGTTCAAGTTCATGCCCTGGCTGCTTTATTCCTGGCAATGAACCCTGGTACCCACGGAAAAGGGGGCAGGATGGGCCCGCAGACCTGGTCTTGATGTTTTGGCGAAGAGAAAGTCTTTTGCCCCGGCTGGAATCCATACCCCCAATCGTGCAGTCCAAGCCTAGTCGCTATACAGAGGCGGCGTTTGAGGGTGGCAAGTGGGGCAACCGCCCCAGGCCCCACTCTTGAGGGGGCCCCGCGCTTCAGGCCTTTATGAATAATGAAAAAACTAAATTCATGCGCCAAGTCGCGAAAGTTGATCTAGTCTAGACATCATCAGTGTTTGCGGTAGCATACCAATTGAGATACCGATACTCTGGCCCCGCGTGGTCATGGTCGGCCCTAGGCCCCGCGTACTCCTAACGCCGCCTCTGTCGCTATATCAACTACACTATCGTGGCTCCTTTCAATCACATAGTCAACCAAAACAGTAGAAAAATAGTCTATTACTGATACTGTGCCAATTTTGAGAGCAAGATACATGGTGGATATTTTGCGTTAACTAAAATTTGATCAGCACTAACAATACACAAGATGAGACATTATATGCAAAACTTTAACTGATCTCAGAGAGGGTACTGTCAGACTAGAAGGTAGTTCCACAAGCCAAACCATAGGAACAGTTTGTGCAAAAGTGTTAAAAAAAGGTATCACTGTTGGTTTAGAAAATTCACTCCAGGGGGAATTTCAAAATAATCTTAGTTTATTAACACATGTATTTCTGGAACTCAGACTGTGTCTTAACAAATGCAAAGTTTTTCACAGTAATTTGGGCAAATATATGGAAATGATAGTCACTGTTCATTAACCATTAAATAATTTTTCATGATAAATAATTTGTGTCCATTTTCTTCCAGTACTGCCAGCTTCCAACATTAATAATATACAGTATAATTTATAATCACAATTAAATAAACAGACCTTTGAAACTTGCAGCACGATGACAAAATGCTTCTTCCATTTCAATGATTCTGACTTGCTGTGGATCAAACACTTCTACAGTGAAGGGTTGTTTGCTGATTGGCTGTTCTTGATGAAACACTGTAATGCTGTGAAGTCCAACTTCCTGAGGTCTGTACTCTGCTCGATACAGACCTGACCCTAATTTCTTTACATAGCATGGCACATGGATACCACCAGGGCCTAAAAACCCATGACATGTATTAATATTTATTTACATTTAAATTATAAACTTCAGACTTTACATCAACAATAATGTACATGATAGTTTAAAAATAATAGCACAGTTGTTTAAATGTTCCTTACTGTCACACTAACACAAAAAGGTCATAAAAACTGTGTTCCATTCAAAAATAACATAGATGAGATTAACTGAGTAGTTTCCTCATTTTGATTAACATTAGCTCTACACAACCACTGCAGGCAACACCAGATGTTTTAGAAAAACACGTATCTTTTATGGTATTTTACCACAAAAATCACTCTTGCAAACATATTATGCTGCACAAAGTGAAAAGGAACTAGTTCCTGTGCTTGTATAGTTAGAAAATGAGGAAGTTAATGTGAAATAATTTAAATGTAGAATTCCTTGGGATTAATGTTGCAAAATAGTTATTTTGCTATGACTGTCACAGAAGGGCTGTCCATCTCCAAATACAGACAAACACTAGCAATACACGTTTAGCATTCAAAGGGTTCCAGGTTTAATTCTGTTGCCACTAACATTATAAATAAATACGAAAAAAAGATATGTCAGACATGACAAGTATCACCAAAAGATAGCAGTAGAGCAGTCTCTCAGACAGATGTATTAAACATACTTTGGACATTTAAAGTCCAATGGAATTTGAAAATATATTTTTACTAAACCATTCACACACACAATATCACACTTCATACAGAAACTTTTACATGTTACTGAATACAGTGGTGCTGATAAGTCCTTAGCCCGACCAGGAAGGAAACAAGCTACAGCGACAAAAGATTCTGAGTTTCATATATCCTATTTATAATCACAATTGGAGGAATATTAGTACTATTTATATATATATAAAACAAGACTAGCATCAAATGAAACATTCTAACCATCAAACAAAATACATCAGGAAGTAGGTCAGACTAAGGACTTATCAGCACCCCTGTAGAAACTGTTCACTGTCCTATTGAAATATTACGTAATTTTACAAGTTTAATTGCAAAATCTACACTTACCTACAACTTCCATGTCTATGCGACCATCCATGCCCTTTGGATCCACATCAAAATATGCTGTGGAGCCTACAACCACATCTTTCAATCCTTCTCCACGAACTGTAACCATACGGGACTCTTTACGATGCATGTGTCTCATCTCCTTTACACCCAATTCCAGAACCTCACACTTAAATGGACTGCCTACAATGGAATTAGAGCAAAATATTAACAATGCAATTATATTTTTCAAAATCAGTGTCCTCACAGAAGGAGTTCTACAGGCTTCTCACATGTATATAATAAACACACTTAATAATACAATTCTTATATGATCCTAATACATAAATTTCACCATCTCAAAAATAACTCTGGTTCTGGAGATAGACAAAAACATTAATTATGAATCAAATGACTATGCACTGCTTTCTTTTTTGGTATATCAGAACCTTTTTTTAATTCTATCTGTAGAGATGAGCCACCATTTATATAGCTATTCAGTTCAGCTCTACTACACAGGACTTAAATCTCCCAGAATACAATTAAGAACATGTCATGAAAAAGGTACATTTAATATACTGCAACATTTTAGAATTATAAATGGGGCAGGGGGTGGAGACAGGATTTTAAAGATTATTCAACACACTTTTCTGCACAGTATATTCTTTGCATGATTTCCTGCTTCTGCTGTGGAATTTTATGCAATGTAAAACCCCAAAAGAGTGCTGATCTGAGTGTATGCTTTCTGTGAAATTACACAATTTTATAACCAATGGAAGTTATGTATACCTATATAATACAAACAATTGAGTAATTTTCTCCATATTTAGTGTGGAAGTATTAACACAGTGTATAAAATTCATGGTAAATGCTGCATGTAATAGAAGTCCTGCTTCCCATTACGATCACTACCATCTATTATTTTGTGCAGTACATGAAATTTACAGTCATTCAGTGCAATGTTCAGAATTCTCACAGGCTTTAGCCTGAGGAACATGAATTCATTCTATATCTTCACACCATATTTCTATTATATGAATTCTAATATTATCCTCCTATCTTCTCTGTTAAGTGTACTCATATTTTGGCACTTTAGACTTCTCAGATTCCCACTTTCACCTAAAGCTAATTTTTACACACAGGTAAATACTCTGGAATTTACTTATACTGACCTGGAACATCTTCCTCATTAAATGAAATGTTTACAAAATGAGGTACTAGTTCATGAGGAACAAATGTGACATCATAGAGACCTCTGGAACATGCAACAACTTCCGCTTTCACTGTTGATTTGTCTGTGCTCACAACGAGCTCCAGTGTGCCTTCACCTGCTTCTGAAGCATCAACTGTAAATGTTGCAGGTTTCCCAACCTATTTTGTAAGAACATATATTTTAAACAAACTTTCATGTATTACACAACAGACAGAAAGAATGGTCTCTGATATTACAAACTTATGGAGACACAAAGAAAGTATAAGAACTAAATTTCCGATAACTAATCAAGATAAACACTGATAACAAATGAAAGGTACTAGGCATAAAAACAACATCACATCACCTAGAATAGTGTGCGTGTGTGTGTGTGTGTGTGTGTGTGCGCGTGTGCACACGCACCCATACTATCAGTGTCTAAATGGGACATGTTAAAATCACCCCTTATTTTAGCAAAGAACAGGCAATCTGAACAAGAGAAGAACATACCTTCGTAGGACCAAGTCCTGAGATTTTGACTTTACTGACATCATAAATGTTGCACGCAAATGGACTGCCTTTAACTGGTTCACCATCCAAAATAACAGCAATACTATGTCGACCTAAAGAATGAACACATGTAAGAACCCCATCACTCTTAAAAATCTGAAGGTACATCACATCACTCATATATTCAGGGATTCATTCCCTCAGTAATTTAAGATAAAACTGCAGTAGTAAAACTTAAACATCCAACACCACAAATAATAAATTTCACCACTGGACACGATCTCGGATCAATTCTACCAACAATAATAACCTCTCGTCTCCTTCTTGATCATCCAAGCGAACTACTTCCAACAGGTGTCCCTGTATATATTCTGCATGCATTCTTTCCTGCATCCCATTCTGGGTCCAGACAATCTCTAACCTCCTCTAATTCACTACTGTATGGGAACTTTATAAACTGTGAAGCTGGAACTTATTATGTAATATCCTGAACTTCACACTTACTTTCCCGTCATGTATTAATATAATTATAAGCACTATGTTTTCAAAAATTGTAATTTATATTCTCTATTCCAGGAGAAAAATATAGTTTTATACATATACATACTGACATATGGTGTTGTGTTTGAATTTATTATACTTCTGATTATCAGAATATAAACATTAATAACTGTTGCAGATTATTCATTAAGAATAACTAAATGACAGTAAGGGCTTTTATAGTCATGTATGTCAAATTTTAAGCTATTGAAATAATTTAGACAGAGGACTGCTGTCAAAACTTAGGATCCCTAATACATAGGAAGACAATTGACACTGTATGTTATCATTTTACATAATAACTTTTTGCCTGGTGATGGCTTCAAAAGCCAAAACACATAGAGAAAACACAAACAACAAACATACGCTTTGTATCACCTGTACTGATTTATAATTTGTGAATTATATAGTTAAATGAAACTAAACAAAAAAAAACACTGTGTATTTGTATTATTCTAATGACAGTAGTAAATTTGTTAACAAAATGCAAATTGTACACTTTCTGATTTAATTAGTTTAAAATGCTCATTATTTTCTGAATCTGTCACACTTATTTAAAACTCTGTGTTTTTCCAGTAGCTGGGACTAAAATGTAAACACACAGCTTGAAGAACTGTGTGCAGCTAACATTACTAGGCAGTTTCAAATATAGTCTTTGTATGCAGTTGGAAAGTTCTCAACTAAAACTCACCCACTTCAGTTGGCATGAACTCTGCTGTAAACTTGTCTGACTTAATCAGCCTGACTGGTATGGTCTGACCTGATGGTGATGTTACAGTGACATCACATGACCCTAGGTCTCCTGGAGACATCTGGGGATCCACCATAACAACTGCAGTGCGACCCAGTGGCGACATTTTCAAAGCTGATCCAGATATTAATACTTGACTTGCATCTAAAACCTTACACATGAATGGAGAACCTACAGAAGAAATGAGTATGTCAGCAAATATTACATAAAAGTATTCTCATATCTGCAAGTTGCTGATGTAAGGCACTACAACTTCAAGCCAAATGATATTTAGTGTCCTTTATGTCCCACTCTGTATGTTCCACAGGCTCATTAGATCTTGACACTTGTACTGTACCGTATTATGCAGAGTTCTTCTTCATGATCTAACAGTTACTCAGCTAGTCAAGACATTTCCCACCATTTATATAACCTGAAGGCCACTGTAATTACAATATATCCATCAACTCTAGAATTGTAGTTTCAATTCAAGAAAACTTAACTGAACTGTACTGTTCACATGCAAGATCACGCAGACTCAATTCAAGGTCATGACTTAAAGTAACGGAACTGAAATTCCAACAGTGAATACGATATCTCAGAATGAATTTGCCCCAAATATCAGATGCCTAAAATATGTGCATGATGTAATAAAGTATTACACATCAAATGACACTAAGGGACCAATGTACAGTATGTATGTTTATCTGGCACTTTGTTTAGTGGCATGTTTGTTCTCACATCATGTTTCTCCATGGAATCCATTGAGATTTACACCTCTGCATTTGATCCTGTTGATCTTCCAGAAAAAGTTAATAAAGTATCAGCTCCTAGAACACCTTTGAGGTATTAAACATTGTGCCATGTGGAATGTATTGTTTGTAATGTTTTGTAAATGCTTTATGTTTTATTTTTTTATCATAACCCACATTAAAATTGCTTTTCATAAGTTGCCACTGTATCTACAGGCAAACCCTGTTCCCAAATCGAACTGGGTAAACAAACTTTTACTGCATAGTATGTGAAGAAACAATTCCCTACATCACATAATTCTCAGATGTTCAAAATGTCTCCAATCTTGTTTCAAATGCTAATTCCCTGCACAGTAGCTGCTGTGAGTCAAAAACGAATAACAGTGTCAGATAGCAGCTATTATGACTAACAAAATTAAATGCTTAGAAAATTACACATATCAAGCAAGTTCTACAGATGTGAAATGTTGTAATGTTTGTGTTCTTCTATGTACAATCATTATAAGCTGTGCATTTAACTACAACATCAACTTTACCCCAGAGGAGTGTAATTTGACAGATAAAGGGCTACAAAAAAGCCAACTGGGACATACCTGGTACAGGTTCTCCATTAAACCGAACACTGAGACTATGTGGTGCTGCTTCTTGGGGTTTGAAATTTACCCGGAACTTTGCATTCCCTTCAGACTGTACATAATTGGGCACATTATGACCACTGACTGACACAATGATCTCCAAGTTCCCTGCACCTGCCTGGCTGGCATTGACTATAAACACAATAATACACAAACATTAACCAATCAACATTTCCATTTCAGCATTCTACAAAAATTAAACAACATACGAAGTACAGAAGTGAATTAATTTTAGTCAAATAGGAATTAAAAAAAGAAACAACAATAAACTAAAATTAACCAATCAACATTTTACTGCCAATTCTTAGCATTTTACCATATTTCTCCATAACAAAAAAGTAAGGTAATGAAATTAATTGATTTTAGACCAACAGGAAATAAAAATTAATGATATATGAAGACTGTTTATATTTTGCTTTACTTTGGTCTGGAACATTACAAGGAATAACTACTCCTAGTGTTTTCTGAAATCCACTATGGCATCTTGAAACATCAGAGGCAAATTAGCCAGCGACATGGCATCACATCCCTGAAAGGCATATACCTCACGTAACCTGCTGCAGAAACTAAGTAAAAAGGTTCAAGTATCCCTTACATATTTCTTATGCTGTCTTTAAAATGTTTCATATCAGGTCTCATAAGTTTGGCATGTTTATTTGAACTAATGTGTTAAATAATGAGTTCAGTATGATAAAAGAACCTCCTACAAAATATTTTTAGGAATCTCTATATTTATAGAAAAATAATTTATACATACTGCTAAAGAAAACTGGTTTTCCAACAACCCCAGAATTAATGTCTGTGACCTTCACTTTAGCAGCGTCATATGCCTTGATGAGGAATGGGCTGCCTTCAACATGAACACCAGCCAGTTTAACTTCCACGCTGTGATCACCTGAAAATGCACACATGTTTAAACTTTATCTACAACTGCAAACAAATTCTATGGCTATACAGTTAAATTTATAATTAGCAAATATACATAACCAAAATACTCCCATTATCTTACAAATTACTTGTACACATTTCATCTTTAATTTTTCGTTATTTACTGAATTTATTGATTTTAGACAGAAAACCTATTTTTTTGTTTTTTGCACCATGCTCTGTAATATAATTATACAATATAAACCAACAAAATACACCTTTTTTTAAATTAATACACTTGGGAGACCTAAATGTAAATGGAAAGGTAGTACTGAACAGGTGTACAATTAACAGTACGTAGACTGGATTCGTGGAGTTGAAGACAGGGTTCAGTGCCAGAGTGTTGCACACATCATATTGAAACTTTGGGCAGTATAAAAGTGGGAAATTTCTTGGCCTGACAAATAACTACTGACTTCTCATGAAGGACTCTGCTCCATTTTATTATAACACACACTGAACGAAGGTTTTACTCCCCACAGCCTTATTTCCATTATCTTTCTTTAAGTCTGTTGTATGGCAACTTTCTGGTGAGGGATATGAATGTAAAGACTGATACTCTTTTGCCTTTCCCAAACTTCTGCTATCTTACTGCAATCACTAGTAGTTCATGAAGTGAAGTGCTTGATGGGTTTTGAATTATCCATATTTGTTGATTGTTCATGCTTTCTCTCCTCTCTGTCAGATCATACAATGGGCAGTACACAGCATACACATAATGGTTACATGTAATTGCTTGTACTTGCAGTGATATATTACTGAAGAGAACAAAGAATAAAAAAAAGATTAGATTGAAAGACTTTCACTGAAACTGAAGGATTTTACTTTTAAAAGCTACAAATTAGTGATGAAGAACAATGTAACAATGGCTCAGTCATTATACTAAGATTATGCTGGACATTACGCGTAGTAATGTACGTAGGCCGCTCCGAAAGTAATGCCTCCTATTTATTTCCATGGAAACTACAATAGATACAAAGAGCACAATAACACTATTTGATAGAGCAAATTCTTAGCTACAAAACACTATTTTTCGACACAGTCACCACCATTGGCTATGCACTTTTGCCAGCGATGAACAAGAGCCTGCATGCCGCACTTGTAAAAATCTGCACCAGCGGAGGTGGCCCACTGTTTCACAGCTTGTATGACAGCATCGTTGCTAGGAAAATGTTGTCCACGCAGTCCATCTTTCATCGGCCCAAACAGATGGAAGTCAGAAGGGGCCAAATCCAGACTATAAGGTGGGTGTGGTAAGACAGTCCACCCAAGATTGGCAATGTGCTTCCACGGTCTTAAAACTGGTATGGGGCCTGGCATTGTCATGTTGCAAGAGAAAGGTTGTCTTCTTCTCTGGCCTGACTCTGGAAATTCGAACATTCAGCTTAGCATCGCGATGTAGCAGTGAGAGTTGATGGTTTGTTCGGGTTCAAGGAAATCCAGAAGTATCACCCCTTGCCTATCCCAAAAGACAGTGCAAATCACTTTACCCGCTGAGGGCAGCGTCTTGAACCTTTTCTTCGATGGGGAATTCACATGTCGCCACTCCATGGACTGCTGTTTTGACTCTGGCTCGTAGTGGTGACACCACGTCTCTTC
>Ga0209629_10002380_pt1 | contig 12758 bp, 7 predicted proteins | sample TergutCu122P5_FD_187286 | JGI IMG/M metagenome (GOLD analysis project Ga0209629, IMG submission 187286) | Cubitermes ugandensis P5 segment gut microbial communities from Kakamega Forest, Kenya - Cu122 P5 (SPAdes) (version 2) | ecosystem: Host-associated > Arthropoda: Insects > Digestive system >... | reverse complement strand
GTAATGGATGCGGATTTACAAGACCCGCCGAAGTTATTAAAGGAAATGATGAACGCGATTGCGGAAGACGGTTTCGATTGTGCCGCGGCACGGCGAGTCACGCGGCGCGGCGAGTCGCCTGTTCGTTCTTTTTTTGCAAAAAATTTTTATAAAATCATTAATAAAGTTTCAAAAACTGAAATCGTCGACGGTGCGCGTGATTTTAGACTAATGACAAGGCAAGTTATGAACGCTATTCTGCAATTACGGGAGTATAATCGATTTTCTAAGGGAATATTTGGTTGGGTCGGTTTTAAAACAAAATGGATAGAGTACGAAAATATGCCACGAGTGGCGGGATCTACGAAGTGGAGCTTTTGGGGACTGTTTTCATATGCCGTTGACGGTATAGTAGGATTTTCGACCGCGCCGTTAGCTCTTTCGTCTTTATTCGGCGCGTTGTTTTTTATAATCTCCTTGATTGGCATTGTATTTATTGTGGTTCGGGCAGTTTTATTCGGAGACCCTGTTTCAGGTTGGCCGTCTATGGTATGTATCATTCTGCTTAGCGGGGGTATCCAGTTGTTTTGCATAAGCGTGCTGGGTGAATATTTAACGAAGACTTATTTAGAATCTAAACAAAGACCTATATATATTGCAAAAGAATCAAATGTCAGCATAAGAAAAGGGGATTATAGGACTGATGGGAAAATCTAAAAAGATTCAAAAGGGTGGGTTAAAACATAGTATTAAGAGAATAAAAAAGAGAATAAAAACGAAACACATTTTACTATTTGCACTTGCGGTTGTAGTTATATACTTATTTTCAATTGCCTGCAATTATCGTTACGTAGGATTTGATTACAAATCAAAAATAATAGAAAGGAATATTGCGCTGTCTGAAATAACCAGCGCCGACGGCATTGAGACGAACGGAAACACACTTAACTTCACAGTAGATTCCCCAAGTTTTGTTATACAAACTGTAGGATTTGTGAATAATATCTGCATATACGCAAAAAATCTGACTCAATCTTTATCAGGTACTGTTGTTCTTTCTGGCGATACAAATTTCGATAAAAACGAAGCCATTCCGTTCAAATTGAAAAATGGGAACAATTTTATTTCATTTCCGTACAACACGGACATGCAATACGCTAAAGTACAATTGCAAAACGCAAACGACCAGCAAGCGGAGCTTGCAACTATATGTGTCAATGATATGCGGACATTACGAACACATACGATAGTCCAATTTGTTCTTTCAATAATAATTATATTTTTGATTGTCCTGGCGGTGTATCTTCAAAAAAAACCGCCTGATTCATTAAGGTCATTGGTAAATGCCCCGGCCGTCAATAAGCTGAGAACCATAGTAAATTCAAAGCTGTTTTTATTTATCCTGTGCGGCATTATCGGGGGAATCGCTTTTATTATTATCTATGGTACAAAAGTCTTAAATTTTGCATATGCCGACTGGTTGTTGAGCGGAGCGGGAGGCGATACCGCGCAGCACTATATCGGCTGGCAATTCTTTCGGAACTCCGCATGGCATTTCCCGATAGGTCTAAGCGATAATATCGTATATCCATTTAAGGAGACCATCATCTTTACAGATTCGATCCCTCTTTTTGCGGTGATTTTTAAAATCCTGTCGCCCCTTTTACCGGCGACTTTTCAGTATTTCGGGTTGTTTGGAATTTTGTGCTATATTCTGCAAGGCGGAATCGCAGGGCTTATTATTAAGCGCTTGTGCGGCGGCACTTTGCTTCCTGCGCTTGGTTCCGTTTTCTTTACGCTTTCCACTGTAATGGCCTGGCGTATGTACGCGCATACGGCTTTAGCGTGTCATTTAATCATATTGCTCACTATTTACATTTGCCTGACTAAAAATGATCGGCGCTTCAATCCGATTAAGACAGCGATTAAATGGACCGCGGTTTTGTGTTTAGCCGCTGCTATACATTTATATTTTGTGCCGATGGTCATTATATTTATGGTATTCAGCGGTTTGGACGATTGCCTTAAAGAAAGAAATAAGAAAGTAATTTTGCAAACATTGCTGGGCGTTGTTGTTTCAACAGTATGTATGATTTTTATATTATTTATCCTGGGCGCTTTTTATTCCGGCGCGCCAAAAGCGGGCGGAGGTTTAGGCTTTTACAGTACTAATATTCTTTCTATGTTTAATCCGGGCGGAATGTCCGCATATATTAAAGACATTGCGTTGGCAATCGCCGGACAGTATGAGGGAAACGCATACCTGGGATTCGGAATCATTCTGGGAATTGTTTTAGCGGCAGCCGCGTTTGTAAAGAATTTAAAAGCCATACAAGGGCAATTGCTTGAAAATAAAGACTATTTCCGTTGGACAATGCTTATTGCGGGCTTAATTCTGGCATTTCTCGTGTTTGCGCTGTCACCCACGGTGTGTTTTGGGAATCATGTTGCTTTTGTCTATCAGATACCGAGGCAATTGAGTGATATTTGGAACATATTCCGGGCGTCCGGCCGTGTTATATGGGTGGTCGTGTATGTGATAACGGCTTTGACTATATGGGCAATCAGAAAGGAATATAAACCCGGCGCGGCGCTGTTTATCATCGCGGTTTTGCTTTGTGTTCAAATTGGCGATATTCACAGATATTTAGATAACAAGGGCAAAGGATTCCGTGATGGCACGGAATTTAAGACGGAACTCCCTTCCCCGGTGTGGAGTGAACTTGCAAAGGAAGACAAGCACATTGTATTTCTAAACGATTTGATAAAGCAAAACTCTGTGGCGGAGCTTGCTGTGGAAAATAAAATGACATTAAACGATTTTTATCTTGCCCGAAAGAACAACAAAGCTATAAACGAGAATAAGGCCAATGAAATTGCGAATATTCTTAACGGAAACGCGGATGACAATACTATTTACATTTTAGGCGATGTTTCAAGTGTGCCCAAAAACATTTTCAGCTTAATGGGAAAGGCCAATATATTCAATATAGACAATACCTTTGTTTTGTTGAAAAACGATAAGTCTGTTTTAGCTTCTGGCATACAGCCTTTAGGTGTGGTTGGCTTAGACATAAAACCCTCAAATAATATCAACATGCGAAGTGCCGAAGACACAAATGACGGAAAGCGAATCCTTCATAAAGGCGGAGCAGTATGGTCTGATTATTTTGATCTGCCCATTGGCAGTTATATATTTACATGGGAAGGCGATAACTTTGACAAAGCCAATTTTGATGTTTCGTATGAGACGGGCGCGGATACACTAGACAGCACAATAATCGAAAGGTCCAATAATAAAGTGGTGTTGAGTTTAAAATTGGACAAGCCCGAATTTAACGTGCATACGCGGTGCTTCAATAAATCATACGAAGATATAACCGTTAACGCGATTAGCATCTCGGCAAGCGTGTGACCCCCCCCCGGCAATACGGGCTTACGTATCGCGGCGGCGCAGCGTAACCGCCGTTTCTACATGGCTGGTGCGCGGGAAGCAGTCGAACGGCTGGACGGACGCCGGTTCGTACGCGGCCGCGCAAAGGAGCTTGAGATCGCGGGCGAGCGTGGCCGGGTCGCAGGATATATAGGCGATTTTGCGCGGCGGCGCGGCCAGCAGGGTTTGGATTAGGCCAGGGGCGCAGCCCTTGCGCGGCGGGTCGAGGATGACGGCGTCCGGTTTATCCGCGCCGGCGAACAGCCGCGGCAGCTCGGTTTCCGCGGCGCCGCAGATGAATTCGGCGTTTGTTATGCCGTTGGCGCGCGCGTTGACCCGCGCGTCGTCTATCGCCTGCGGGACAATCTCGACGCCGTAGACTTTCCTTGCGCGGCGGGCGGCGTACAGGCTGATCGCGCCTATGCCGCAGTAGATGTCCGCGACGGCGTCGTCCGGGCCGATGGCGGCTGATTCTATCGCGTGGGCGTACAGTTTTTCGGTCTGGGCCGGGTTGACCTGGTAGAACGAATGCGGGGATATGCGGAATTCCAGCCCGCACAACGTATCGGTTATATACGGCGCGCCCCAAACGGTCTCCGTGCGGCCGCCCAGCACGACGTTCGTCCTTTCGGAATTGAAATTAAGGCATATGCTTGACATGCCGGGTATGCCCCTGAGCCGCCGCGCCAGCGCGTCCGCGTGCGGCGGCGAGCTTCCGTTTACGACGACGCAGGCCATGACCTGCCCGGATCTGACGCCGACGCGTATCACCGCGTGGCGCAGGACGCCCGTGTGCGCGGCTTCATTATAGGCGGGGATATGGTATTCGTTGGCAAAATCCTGCACCGCGTTGAGCACCGTCTCCATGACGGGGTGCTGGATGCGGCAGGCCGTGACGGGCACGTGCGCGTGGCTGCGCGGCGAGTAAAAGCCCGCGCGCGCCGCGCCGCCGGACGCGGCGAACGGGAACTGGGCCTTGTTGCGGTAATAATACGGCGAATCGCAGCCGATCACCGGCGGCACGGCGATATCCCTGAAGCCGCCGATTTTCCGCAGGCAGCTTTCGACCTTTTTCCGCTTGAACGCCAGCTCCTGCCCGTAGCTCATATGCTGGAGCGTGCAGCCGCCGCAGCGGCCGTATACCGGGCAGGCCGGCTGCGTGCGCGCGGCGGACGGGCTGATGACTTCCAGCAGTTTGCCGTAGGCGTGATCCCTGCAAACCTTTATAAGTTTGATCCTGACAACCTCGCCGGGCAGCGCGCCCTCGACAAAAACGGCCAGTTCCCCCAGCCGCCCGAAGCCCGCGCCGTCGCTGCCCAAATCGGCGACAGTCAGCGTATATTCCTCGTTTTTCCGATACATCTATAACCCCAATATACGTTTGGCATTGCCGCCCAGGATGGCGGCTTTATCGCTTTCCGCGAGCGGCAGGGCGTTCAGATGCGTGATCTCCGCCCCGGCATGGCTCCAGGGGGCGTCCGAGCCGAACAGCAGCTTGTCCGCCCCGTGTTTGCGCGCTATCCGCATGAACTGATCCGGGGCGAAAAATTCGAACCCCATCGAGGTATCGAGATAGATATCCTCGCCGGCCAGATATTCCTCGACATCGTCCCACTGCTCCTCCCCGCCCAGGTGCGCCGCGACGACGACCCCGCCGCGCATGGCCCGCGCGACCCGCGCGAACTGCCGGGGCGAGCTGCGAAACGGCGGCGCGTAGGCCGGGTCGGCCCCGGCGTGGTGCAGGAGGATCAGGCCCTTGCCCAGCGCGTAGTCGTAGATTTTTAGCATACGCTCGTCGTCCACGGTAAAATCCTGGTATTCCGCGTGGAATTTAAGACCTTTCAGCCCCAGGCCCGCGACGAAGTCTATGTCCCGTCTATAATCGTCGGTGTGCGGGTATATCCCGCCAAACCCGACGATTCTGTCTGATTCGGACTGTGCCCAAGCCGCCCATTCGTTCGCCTTCACGAGTTGGGACTGTTTTGTGACGACCGGCAGTATGACCGATTTGTCGATGCCCCAGGCGTCCATATTGGCGATCAGGCCGGACATGGTGCCGTCATGCACGGGCACGTATATGCCGTCACAGCCCTCGACGAGGGAGGCCATCGCCCGCGGGGCCAGCTCGTCGGGGAAGACGTGGGTGTGGAAGTCGATGATCATGGGGATAAGCCTCGATTCGGTAAAAAGTCAGCGCTGCCTGATTTCTATTTTGGATTATGTACTGTGCGGGGCGGCCACGCAGGGGTGACCCAACTACGACATAACGTCTGAAACCTTACAAATCGCGCTGGATTGCTTCGCCCGTATACGCATCAGTATACGAAGTGCCATTGGGCTCGCAATGACGGCTGGAAGGCATGTGAATGCTTGCAGCCGCGTCATTGCGAGGGCAAAGGACTTCCGCCCACACGCCAGTATATGACGCCTGCAATTCAGTTCACACATGTAAGGTGCTGTTCTTTGTGCGGACAAAGTGTAAGTTTTAGATGTTACGCGGTACTATAGGCCAGATAAAACCGGCACCGTAGGGCACGGGCTCTGCGCGCTAGAGGCCAGAAGCCAGAGGCCAGAGGCCAGATAAAACCGGCACCGTAGGGCAAGGGCTCTGCTCTTGCCGCGTTCGCCGACTATCGCAAAAAAAATAAATTAGTCAAAAGCGTAAGATCCTTCGCAAGCTCAGGATGACAGGCCGGGGGACAACAGGCCGGAGGATGACGGGTCGGAGGATGACAGGCCGGAGGATGCCAGCACGTTGATATACTCCATCCCCATATCCTCCGCCCCCGTCACCAGGCACCCCTTCTCAATCGAAACCAGCACGGAATCCAGCGCGGCGCGGGTTATCTGCTCGCCGGGGGCGAGGATGGGGATGCCCGGCGGGTAGCACATGACGAATTCGCCGCTGATTTCGCCGCAGGAATCCGCGAGTTTGACGCGGCGCTTGGGCGCGTAGAAGGCGCTGCGCGGGTTGGTGACGACGTTCGGGGCGACATAGCTGTATTCGTGCAGGCCGGTGGGCGGCTTGCCGTAGCGCCGGGCGATCTCCGCCAGCGCGGAGACCAGGCGCTCTATGGCGTAGCCGCCGTCCCCGACGGAGACGATGCAGAGCAGCCCGTCCATATCCCCGAATTCGGCCTGAATGCCGTATTCGTCGCGCAGGATATCATAGACCTCGATGCCGGCGAGGCCGATTTTCAGCGTATTGACGCAGAGCTTGGTGCCGTCGAAGGCAAAGACGCTGTCGCCGTTGACTATCTCCGCGCCGAAGGCGTACAGGCCGGGGATGCGGTTGATCTCCTCCCGCGCGTAGCCCGCCAGCTCCAGCACTTTGGCGAACACCGCCCGCCCGTTCAGCGCCAGGTTCTTGCGGGCCAGGTCCAGCGAAGTCAGCAGCAGATAGGACCCGCTGGTCGTCTGGGAGATGTTGATGACCGTGCGCACATAGTCCGGGTTGACGCGTTCGCCGTTCACGAGCAGCAGCGAGCTCTGCGTGAGCGAGCCGCCCGTCTTGTGCATGCTCACGGCGGCCATATCCGCGCCCAGGCTCATGGCGGGCGGCGGCAGCTCCCCCCCGAAGTACAGGTGCGTGCCATGGGCCTCGTCCGCGAGCACGGCCATGCCCTTCGCGTGGGCGGCCTCGATGATGGGCGTCAAATTAGAGCAGATGCCGTAATACGTGGGGTTATTGACGAAAACGGCCTTGGCGTCCGGGTTTTGCTCTATCGCGCGGAGGATATCCGCCGTCGTCATGCCCAGCGTGACGCCCAGCTCCGGGTGTATGCCCGGGTTGACATAAACGGGGTCGGCCCCGATGATTATCAGCGAATTGATGGCGGAGCGGTGCACGTTGCGGGGCATGATGACCTTGTCGCCCTCTTTCAGGCAGCTCATCAGCATGGCCTGTACGCTGCTGGTCGTCCCGCCGACCATAAAGAACGCGCGGTCACAGCCGAAAGCGGCCGCGGCAAGCTCCTCCGCCTCCTTGATCACGGAGATGGGGTGGCAGAGGTTGTCCAGCGGCTTCATGCTGTTGACGTCTATCGACAGGCATTTTTCGCCCAGAAATTCGCGCAGCTGCGGGCTGCCCCGCCCCTGCTTGTGCCCCGGGACGTCGAACGGCACGATGCGCATGCTTTTGTACCTGCTCAGGGCTTCGTAGATGGGCGCATTTTCCTGAGACAACGGGGTTTCTGACATATATTAAGTTTCTCCTTCATTTGGAACTGTGGCCGCCCGGACCGTCCGAAAAATACTCGTCCTCAAAGTCCGCGGCGTCCTGGTCGCCGTATATGTTCGTGCCGTAGAATATCTCGATCATCTCGCGGCTTAGCTTGTCCTTGATGGCGATGCGCTCGCCGGGCGGTATCTCGTACACGTCGACATTGAACAGGTAGTTCGCCAGGTTGATATTGTTGACCATCATCTTGGTATGGAAGATATTGGACTGGTAGATGTTCATGTCGATGGCGTCGTAGCGGCGCAGCGTCTTTTTGTCGATGAAGTTCTGGATCGAGTTGATCGGGTGGTCGCGGTAGAGCTTGAGCCCGCCGATATCGCGCGTGAAGCCGCGGATGCGGTAGTCCATCGTGATAATGTCCGAATCGAAGCTGCCGATCAGGTAATTCAGCGCCTTAAGCGGCGATATGGTGCCGCACGTGCCGACGTCGATATCCACGCGGAAGGTCGAAATCTCGTTGCCGGGGTGGAACTCCGGGTAGGTATGGCACGTCAGGTGGCTCTTGTCCAGGTGGCCGACGACGCTGTCGCGCAGCGCGGACGGCGTCATGCCCTCCCCGCGGTTGCAGGACGGGTCGATGACATAGACCGGTATGTCCTCCTCGGAGATCAGCAGGTTGACGCTGGCGCCCTGCGGCTCAAAGTCCTGCCGGGATATGTTGAGGACGTGCGCGCCGATGATATCCGTCACGTCGCAGAGGATCTTCGTCAGGCGCTCGGAATTGTACTGATGGTCTATATATTTGATGTACGACTGTTTCTCCCTCTCGGACTTGGCGTAACACACGTCGTATATATTAAAGCTCAGCGTCTTGGTCAGATTGTTGAAGCCGTACAGGGCGATCTTGCCGCCGCCTTTGTTGTCGTTGATTCCGTTCAAGCCTAACATCCCACAGCTTTCCATAAGTTTTTACTATTATGTGATTAATTATGTGATTTAATGTCATGCGCCGGCTTTTTGTCTGCCTGCTGGACGCAGGCGGTGCAGCAGCAAACGCTTTTCACCCCGTGTTCGCGCAGCAGGCCGGCGCAGGCGTTCAGGGTGCTGCCCGTCGTGAAGATATCGTCGATGAGCAGGGCGGATTTTATTTGTGACAGATCGGCCTTTTTGTCCATTTTGAACGCGCCCAGCACGTTTTGGCGGCGCTCCGCGGCGGAAAGGCGCGACTGCGGGGTGGTGTTTCTGACGCGCAGCAGCGCGCCGGTTACAAGGCGCAAGCCAAGCCGCGCGGCAATCTCCCGCGCCAGCAATTCGGACTGGTTAAACCCCCTGACCAACTGCTTGTGCCAGAACATCGGCACGGGGATCACCGCGTCCGGGCGCGCGTCGTCCTGTTCCAGCCGCCGGGCCATCGCGCCGCCGAGGAAGCGGGCGTATTCCTGGTGGCCCATGTATTTGAAGCGGTGTATAAGGCTGCGCGCTGCGCCGTCGTAGGGATAGATGGCGGCGCTGCGCTCAAAGGCGAAGTCCGTTCCGATACAGTCGCCGCAGAGCTCTTCCGTTTCCGGTTCGGTTTTCGGTTCGGCTTCCGGTTCCGATTCAATGGGCCGTCCGCATTTGGGGCACGCCGGCCCGCTTATCGGGACGAGCAGGCCGGAACAGCCTTCGCAGAACATGCCGCGCGAATCGGGCGGCAGTATCTCGCCGCAGACCGCGCAGCACGGGGGAAAGAGCCATTTCGCGGCGGCGCCGAGGAGGACTTGCGCGTTCATTTATCAGACTTCTTTCGTAATTAAAAATTTTCGGAGAGGGCTTAGCGGCAGCGGCGCAGCGTTGCGGAGCGAACCAAGCTTTTCCGAAGGAAAAGCAAGTGAGCGTAGCGTCTTTAGCCGCGCAAGCCCGAAACGAAAATTACCTATTTCGAAAGAAGTCTGTTAAAAAATTCCTTATAGTCCTCATCGGGTATATATTCAAGCACATCTTCCGTAGTACAGTCCAAGGCTTTGCATATTTTATCCAGATTCCCGACATTAAAGCGTTTTGTCTGCCCGTGATATATTTCGTTTATAGTCGCCGGCCTGATCCCTGTCATCTCGGCCAATTCTTTTTGAGAAATATGCAAGTCTTCTAGTATTTCAGACAACCGGAAAACTATCACTGTGGCGTCTCCCCCAGATAGTACATCTGGGGAGATTTTATCATAGTGATTTGTATTTATTACGTTTACGGTAATTGGAATGCGAAAAACGAGCCTGGCGGTTTTTGGCAATCAATTCCATTACAGGAAGAGGCTGGGGGCCGGACTAGAGATTGCGGGTCAAGCCCGCAATGACGGCTGGGTGCGGCCGCCCGCCATGCTGCCGTAGGGCGCGATTCCCACATCGCGCCGCCCCCCGACTGTGGAACGGTCAAGATCGTTCCCAATACTAGAGACTAGTACCGCGTAACATCTAAAACTTTACACTTTGCCTGCACAAAGACAGCACCTTTACATGCATGAACTGGATTGCTTCGGGCATATGCGAGCGTGGGCCGTCAAGTCATTTGCCCTCGCAATGACGTGGCTGCAAGCAGCCGCATACCTTCCCGTGCGTCATTGCGAGCCCAATGGCGCTTCGTATACTGATACGTATACGAGCGAAGCAATCCAGTGGTATTTGTAAAGATTTAGATAATACATTGTACTAGAAAAAAGAAAAAGCCAGAAGCTAGATAAAACCAGCTATTGCGCCTGTAGGGCAAGGGCTCTGCTCTTGCCGGCCCAGTGCTACCGCAGGGGCGGCCCTGCGTGGCCGCCCGCCATGCCGCCGCGTCATTTCAGGGGCGGAAAGCCGCCGCCCACGCTCGTATACGACGCCTGCATACTTATATATACTCATTCGTCATGCCCATCACGTCAAACAGCTTGATAATGCGGCGGGCCAGCGAGGAATACCGCCCGATCTCCCTGTTGTTATCGACCATCCTGCAAAGCGCCTCGCGCGTGCCGACGATGACGACCAGCTCCCGAGCCCTTGTGACGGCCGTGTACAGCAGGTTGCGGCTCATCAGCACGGGCGGGCCGCTGTGTATCGGGACGACCACCGCGCGGTACTCGGAACCCTGGGATTTGTGTATCGTTATGCTGTAGGCCAGCTCCAGCTCGTCCAGCCGGGTGAAGTCGTACTCCGCCAGCCGCTGGCCGTCGAACAGCACGGACAGCGCCTCGTCCTCCTCGTTGATGGCCGTCACGACGCCCAGATCGCCGTTGAACACGCCCAGGCCCTCCTGCCCGGGGTGTTCGGGGCCGCCGCCGTCCTCCACGCTCCACGTCGCCGAGTAATTGTTCTTGATCTGCATAACCTTATCGCCCACGCGGAACACGTTCATGCGCAGCGCGTGCTCCGCCTTGTGCGGCGCGGGCGGGTTCAGGGCGGCCTGGAGCCGGGTGTTCAGCTCCCCTACTCCCAGCGCCCCCTTGCGCGTCGGCGTCAGCACCTGAATATCCTGCATCGGGCCGCATTGCAGGAATTTGGGCAGGCGGACGGTCAAGAGCTGCGTGATGGTGCGCGCGACGCCCTCCTGCGTATCCTGCGGGATAAAGAAAAAGTCCTTACCCTTTTCATTAAGAATGGGGTACTCGCCGTGGTTGATCCTGTGCGCGTTGACGACGATGGCGCTTTCCGCCGCCTGCCGGAACACCTCCGTCAGCCGGACGACCTCGACGCAGCCGGAGGCTATGATATCCTTCAGCACGTTGCCCGGCCCAACCGACGGCAGCTGGTCCACATCCCCCGCCAGTACCAGCCGCGCGCCGGTGGGTATAGCCCGCAGCAGACTGTACATCAGCATGATGTCCACCATCGAGCTTTCGTCCACGATGACGACGTCCGCGCTAAGCTGGTTATCCTCGTTCCGGTTGAATTTCTGGACATGGCTGCCCTCGTCCACGGAGACGACCTCCAGCAGGCGGTGTATGGTCTTGGCGTCCCGGCCGGCCGCCTCGGACATGCGCTTGGCCGCGCGGCCCGTCGGCGCGACCAGCTCGATATCGTGCCCTTCTTTTTCCAATATGGTGATGATTGCGTTGATGATAGTGGTTTTGCCCGTGCCCGGCCCGCCCGTGATGACCATCACGCCGCATTCCAGCGCCTTCTTGACGGCCAGCCGCTGGTTTTGCGCCAACACAATGCCCGAAGCCCGCTCGTATTCGGCGATCTCGCCGTCCAGATCGCGCGCGGCGGGCGCGGCGCTCGGCGCGGACAAACAGCCCGTGAGTTCCAGCAGTTTCTTGGCCGTGTACGTCTCCGCGCGGTGGAAGGCGGCCAGGTACACGGCCACGCCCTCGCCGCCGGCGTCCTCGTACCGCTCCTGCGTTATCACGCGGTCGAACTGCATCGCGTTGAGCTCGTCCTCGACGGCGGCCGCGGACACCTCCAGCAGCTCCGCGGCCCGCTCCAGCAACGCGCCCTTCGGCAGGAACACGTGGCCGTTGTTCAGTTCGCCGGTCAGCACGTATCTGATGCCGGCCCGCACGCGCTTCGGCGAATCAAGCGCGATGCCCGCCTTGAAAGCTATCCCGTCCGCCTGCCGGAAGCCTATGCCCGCGATGTCCTCCGCCAGGCGGTAGGGGTTGGCCTTTATGATTTCGAAAGCGCCCTCCCTGTATTTTTTGTATATCTTAACACAGGTCTGGGGCGAGACGCCGTATTCCTGCAGGAACATCATAATCCGGCGCATTTCAAACTGCTCGTGGAAGGCGGCGGAGATGGACATGGCCTTCTGCATATTGATGCCGCGTATCTGGGCGAGGCTTTCGGGCGTCTGCTCGATAACGTCGAACGTCCGCTCGCCGAAGCGCGCGACGATCTTCGCGGCCAGCCTCTCGCGCACGCCGCGTATGATGCCGGAGCCGAGATAGCGGATCATCGCGTTTTTGGTCGAGGGCGCGGCCAGGATATAGCTTTCGACGGCCAGCTGCCGCCCGTAAACCGCGTGGTTGACGAAGCGGCCCGATACCTCCAGGCATTCCCCGGTGTGCAGCGACGCGAAGCTGCCGACGCAGACGGTGTCGCCCGCGCCGTTTTCCCCGCTCTCGCTCTCCAGGTTGAACACCGCGAAGCCCGTGTCCTCGCTGTGAAACACGATGCTCTCGACGACGCCCTTCAGTGTCGTCAAATCGTCCAT
>Ga0209629_10002378_pt1 | contig 12764 bp, 10 predicted proteins | sample TergutCu122P5_FD_187286 | JGI IMG/M metagenome (GOLD analysis project Ga0209629, IMG submission 187286) | Cubitermes ugandensis P5 segment gut microbial communities from Kakamega Forest, Kenya - Cu122 P5 (SPAdes) (version 2) | ecosystem: Host-associated > Arthropoda: Insects > Digestive system... | reverse complement strand
GGGGGGAAAACGTAATTGACACTTTACGCGAAGAATATGCATTTCTGCGTGCCTCTTCGGCTTACATACTGATACCCATCAAGCCAAGCAAAAAAATAAAATAAAATAAAATAAAAAAGAAAATTCAAATGTGAAGAATCATTCTTCACTGATTTTATAAACACTTCAGATTTCCTCCTACTCCTAGTCCGATCGACTGTAAAACGTTTGTTAGAATACACAATACTGAGTTGTGTCAAAAATGGAAGCATCATCCGAAATACGTGTATCAGTGTTTTACCTGAAAGTCGGCATTCACGAATTGATATTAACAGACAATAACAGGGCGAAAGCGCCAGAATTTTAAAGCTATGCCTACATTCCTTACTTATCATTTACTTCATTCTTTTTAGTGTTCATTTTTTCCTGCTTCTCATTTTGTGTTCCTGTTCTTCCTTGTTTCCTTGAGATTTTTCTTTCTTCCTGCACATATTCCTGTCACTCACCCAACTGCAATGACATATGTGAGATCAGACGATATACTGGACCCAGGGGCGTGCCAAAATTATAGATAAGCTACATAAACAAAGTAAGTTCTTTAAAATCCTAAACATCACACTATATCGTTTAAATACAAATAATCATATTTTGCTTCACACAAATTGATACAGCATATAAAATAAGTCTTAATACTAGCGCAAGATTAGGCTAGAGATTCTAATTTACTAAAGGGTAAAGAGTTTATCCCATTTCTTCTCAAACATTTTATGGGGAACTCTTTTGGGCTTGTAAAACGTCACGACGTAATATCACTTGCTGAAAATTTATGTGAAATAAAGATGCCTTTGAGACGTCTTCCTCGGATCTCCTGGGAACACCATGTAGTATAGGAAGGGCTGCTTTCGCCTGTTTTAAGGCTTTATGACAACGGTCTGCGACAGAACTCTTTACATGTACCACACCACTGTGTATGGTGTAGATACAAAGTCTTGTGTGCTAAGTCTTGTCCGTGTATTATTTTTGCGGTCACGTATAGAAGTCGCAGTAAACAAGCCACACACATATACAAATGACATGTTTGGAAACCTAGCCAAGCCCACCTGATGACCGGAATGCAGAACTGCAGATGCAGGAGTTCCTAAGATACATAAATCCAAAAATAAATTATGAGACAGAGTGTGCTGTATCCTGTTAAGAAATGAGCTTGTATTACAAAGATATAACATGTATGTACTCGTACGTTAATATGGAGGAAGACCTTAAAATGTTGTCAGTATTTTTGACACGAAGGTATATTAAATTAGGGAGACAGAAAGGTGATTCCAAGAAGACAGAAGGAAGACAGTTTGCCAGCCACTTGTAATTCAATACGTTTCTGAATAATGTGAACTGCTTAAGTCAAGCGGCCAGTTTACAGGAGACACTCCTGCAAATACTGAAATAGTTTTGAAACAAAACACTTTTGCCTTAGCCTTATCTTTGAATATGAGCCAGGAAGATACTATTTCAGATTCTTCTCTAGTTCTCAGAGAAGGATCCTTTACCCCACAGAAAATATAACAAATACAAACACAAAGCAAAGTCAGTAACGTTCTTACCCTAGGCTGTCATGAGAACCGTTCAATATGTACTTATGTTGCCATTATAGATGGTGAATGGCCTGCCAGCTTCAAAGCTCCAGACACCTGCGAGTGCCAGCGTGAATGATAATGACGATGATAAGGGTGGTGGTGGTGATGATGATGATGATGATGATAATGACGATGATAAGGGTGGTGGTGATGATGATGATGATGATAATGACGATGATAAGGGTGGTGGTGATGATGATGATGATGATGATAAGGATTGCAGCCGCAGTAAAAATATGCCTATGAATACAAGCAATGTGAATTACATAAACACGTCTTATTTATTATTATAATCAATTATCGTACATTCAGACTAACACACAGCAATGGAATGAGAGTGGCAATTATTTGGAAAGGAAAACGTCTTTTTTCCTCGCTGCAAAAATTTTCCTTAGGAACATCACCCACCTATTATCTTGAAGCTTCCATTCTGTGAATTCTTTTCATAACCAACACAACACGACGCGCATCTACAGGCAGAAGCAACGCCACAGTACGTTAAGTTACATAGTACGATTTACACGCACGCATATACACATATATCAGTTGAACTTAGAAGGTACATATATGGCCATATCTGTCGTATGGAAAAGGGACCATCGCGAAGTCCTTATACCTAGCGGACCACACAAAATTGGAACGTTGCAAGGAAAATACATCGCCACAACACATGCAAAAAATAGCAGCAGCCACCTCTATAAACAAAAATTTATACAACAATTTTAAAGTGTTTTACACAAGGACCTTAACGTCTTAAGTTCCACGTTGAAAAAAAAATGGTTTTAAACTAATTTCATAAAAGTTGCAAACCTATGTAAGCATAAATACAATAGTTTTGAGTATATAAAAGTTCTCCCTGAAGATGGCGCAGTAAGTGCCGAAACATGTAGGAGAAAAGAGAAGTGATAATTAATATATGTATTTTATTGTATATGTGCATTTTGTTGGTGTATTAAAGACATAATCACCCACCGATATCCACACATAGAAATAAGGGTGATTCCTACAGCGGTGAACGACGTGGAGATGCAGGAAAGAAATACGCTTTACATTTCAGTTAAAGAGTGATGCAGAGCAAATTCTTCAAGCAACTGAGATATGCTGGTTTCTTCCAAGACCACCATTACTACTGGTACTCGTCATCATCATCATCGGCTCTACAGTCCTGCGTGGGCCATGGCCTCCCTATTATTGGTACTACCACAAATACTACTACTACTAATGCCACCACTAACACTGCTGCTGCTATTATTACTACCAGCAATATCTTTGCAGACAACTCGTTCAGTAAATCGCCCTGCCTGAACGACTGGGTTCCGGTCTAGGAGATATTCTGAATGTTCTCTCGTGACACAACGTTGCGAAACACTGATGATAACCAAAATACGTATATCTGCAATTAGTGTAAAGGTCTAGAGTGCGTGGAATGGCACTTCACTTTTACCAATACCTGCTTCCTTCGAAGTGACAAGAGCACGCGTAACTTTTACGTGATACAATCAGTAAGATTATAATTCAAGGTTTTCGTCATATTGCGTAAGTTCAGTGGTGCAAGTCTAGGACTGTCATTACTACTGGAATTGTTGTCAAATTTTATACTGCTTTTGCATACGCAGAGGGATTGGCGTGCTTCTGTTGTCTGTCTACAATTTCTTTAAAATCTCTAGCCTACTTCTTTTCCCGAATAGGATAAAGTAAAGGCTATGAAAATATTGCAGCTGTTGATCATTCAAGAATTTTTATGAAATGTGATATGACAGTCGGATTTTCTATTCCAACAATCAGGAGCAACAACATAGCGGACGTATGAAATTGTGGGAGGGAAAAGACACTTATCTGAAGATCCTGGAATGCTCTATCTTAACACATCCTGGAAAGAAGAATATATTATGTCGAAGTAACATTTTTGCAGAATGCAGACTAATAACACAGTAGCTGTGCAAAAATAGTTATTTTCGATTAATATTGATAACTCACGAAACGTTACAGGCAGGGATAAAGTTGTCTCCATGCAAGCCATGAAGGCATAAGGGGAAGTGGAGGTTTAATTCCACTCATTTTTAACCTCAGAAATAGATGGAGGTTAGCGGGCAGACCTAAGCTCCGTCCGATTTAGCTCCGGGGAAAGAGTTTGTGGTACCCATATAAATAAAGAGACAGGATGGTCCTCATAGCCGGTCTGAAAATTTTAGACAGAAAACTGTTTTTACTGTCGGGAATCGAACCATAATTCCCCTTCTTCCAGCCCGCAGCCTAGTAATTATAACAACTATGATACCCCGACTCCTAAGGCCTCGTTCAGACGTTATGGTTTTCGACCGGCCGGCAGGTTCCGATTATTGCCGGACACAGCGGTGGAACACAGGAAAGCATAAGCCTATTCACACAATCCGTCGTTTGTCCGGCCGGCTGCCGGGTAATAGCCGGAGCTATCCAGTACAATGCCCGGTCGCCGGCCAGAAACTGAGTCAACAGCGGTGGTGGAGTTGCTTAGAGACACGTTCACACACTCCGGTTTTTAACCGGCTGTATCAGGGCGATCACCTTCCACTGCGGGGTCAGTAGATTACTGAAACAGCACTGTCAATCAGGGGTGAAGGTGGACGATTTTGAGTAGGATACAGAATTGTTAATATCTCTGGTGGAAGCCTGGCCGGTGTTGTGGGACAAGACGGATGATATTTATAAAGACAGGAACGAAACGAAAAAGGCATGGAGAGTAGTTTGTATTTGTCTTCAAGAAGACTTTGAAGCTCTTGGTGAGTACTGTCGAATTTTATTGAACACAGAGAAATATAATTCATACAAACGTATCTTTCTTCATTTAATGTAATCCATTGTTCATATTTTTCACATTTGTCATGGAACAGCTCCAGCATCTTTTAGAAAATAATCAGCTGCTTTATTCCTTACACTGTTCGCTGTTAACCCCCAACGTACTGATTGTCCATCAGGTGCATATTCAAGACCAGTCACTGTCACAGCGTCCTCAAAGTTACAACCATCTCTTTCGCGAATAAAATTGTGCAGAACAACACAGGCGTTAGCAATGACCACTGCAAAGTCAGGACTGACATGAAACGGTCGCTGGAAAATTCTCCATTTATTGCTCAAAATTCCAAAAGCACATTCAACATAACTTCGTAGTCTGCACAAGTGAAAGTTGCACACGCTTATTTTTACACTCAGGTTAGATCCACCAAAAGATCGAAGTATATTTGTATTTAACGCAAATCCCTCATCTCCTACAAAGAAGTGTGGTACATGTGGACCTTCTGTTCCTGAAAGAGGTTTCTCACTGGGTAATTCCAGCATAATTGTCTGAATTGATTTCCATAGCGTAGATCGTTTAAAAATTGTATAATCACAGTCTTTTCCGTAACTACTAATGTCAACGTACATAAAGCGGTAGGTGGTGTCTGCCACGGCCATTAATACCACGGAAAAAATCTCTTGTAGTTATAGAACATCGAACCACTGTGTTCCGGTTTGATTACTTGAATATTTTTCCCATCGACGGCCCCTAAGCCATGCGGGAAATTAGCTCTTCTTTCAAATTCCAAAGAAGTCAATTCCCACTGCTCTTTTGTAGGTTGGGGAATACATTCAGGACGCATGACAGACCAAATACTAAGACATACTTCTCTAACTACCTTGCTTGCTGTTGAGATTCCAATCCGATAAGAGAAATGTAGGTCACGAAAACTATATCCATTCGCCAGATATCTGAAAAAAGGCAACTTGTAATGAATAACACTCTTCGTCACTTGTACTAACTTTAAAAATGCTCCAGTTCCTGACTTCTAATTTTATTTATATTATTTTGTGTTTTAGGTAAAGAAGTAATACAAAGGTTGGGAAACATCCTAGACTGCTATGTAAAATCATGTAAGATACAAAAAGAAACAACGAAGTCCGGCGCGGTGTCTTCAAAAGCTAGAAAATATGTGTAAAGCGATCAACTTATATTTCTATGAAAACTGATCTCTGAAAGGCAAACAGCCGACAGTTTATCGGTGGATAATATGAGAAAGTCGAACAAAATAGAGATTATATGAATTATTTCTCCCAAGAAACTTCTTTCCGAAAATCACAAACAGAACAGTGTGGAAAACGAAACGTAAACCAGATGAATATGAGCTAAGAATTATTAAAACGCTGGAAGAAGGAAACCAGCCACATCTACACCTGTCATTCTTCAAAGGCATAATTCCATCTCTTCAAAATTTCAAAGAAGAGGAGACCCTTGAGTTTCAGATGGGCGTTCTTCAGTTAATAGCACATATTAAACACCGAAAACCAAGCAAATTTTCCAGTCAGTCTCTTCCAATGTACAACCAGCCATTTCATACTTCCTCACATGTTGGGGGAAATAATCCATTATTGGTGTATGCAAGTACTATGGACCCTCATTCTTCAAACATTACTGAGTCTAACCGCTGGCTGTTAACACCAGAATGATGCCGCGCAAGGCGGGACAAGAACCGGCAATATGCAACCCACTTCCGTCACCTCCGATACCAAACCAATATGGGCAGTATTATCCTCCACGGACAATGATGTTACAATAAACAATCCGTCTCCATCAATCTCCGTAAGCTCAAATCACACAGACTGCAGCTTTGATTTCACACGCGCGCGCGCGTGTGTGTGGTTAAAAAAAATCTAAATTATTACAGAATGTGTCATCACTAATAGTTTAAAATTTATCAATACATAAATTTCAATTCCGAAAATAATTTGTTTTATTTAATCATAAAATTCCTCTTTTAAAGCCTACACAAACATTGCTTACCTTATTGCAACAGCCAACATTTCTACAGGTTGAATGCAATTCCTCAATTTATTGTTACGACGCAGAAGACTGTCCTTCAGTCGACGATGCGACTCGTCGAAAGATGAAACTGACTTTTGAAAATAATTTAAAAACTTTTTTGCGTCATCTCGTAGTTCATCAAATAGTGTAGAAAATGCACCGACGTCTTCTCTTTTTTGAATTATTGGGTAACCCCGAAGTAACCTTGTAAGTCTACGTTTACGACGAATACGAAACGTCTTTCGTATGTCAACAATATCGAACACGATGACGTTGCGAAATTTTCAGGTCATATCCTTAAAATTTAAAGTGCGGCACCTGGAACACGCAGTTGCATAACAAATTATTCCTAACATTAAAATAAAATAACAACAATACCAATAGATAACCAGAATTACAAATTTTGATTTCTGCTCCGGAACTCCTCGTCTCTCAAGGACAATACTCATTCTAGTATATGGTCTTTTATCTCATTCTTATCACGAAAAATCCTACCACGTTTACTGCACATAATAACTTTATCAGTTGATAAGTTTGCCCCATTAAAGACTGATATCCTGCTCTTTTAAACAAGAAAAATTGGCTGCAGTTGTAACAGAGTGGCAGGCTGCCTACGAAGAATATGCCACATTGTGTCGCACGCACGCACGAACACATACACACACACACATACATAGTGAGCTAAATCATAAAGGGTGAATTTGTCTCTAGACATACCACGAAGGCAATAGATGGAGATAAGTGATTAACCTTAGACCCGACAGCTTTCTTCCCGGAAAATAACCCTGTTATCAGTCCAATAGGAGGCTACCCAGGTCCCATTTGACTTCTCAGAAACGATAAAATAGTTTGTCCCTCTGGCATTCGAACCCTGGATCTTCCAGCCCGTAGCCTGGTCACTATACTGATTACACTACCCCGCGTTCAGTGACCTAAACTGCACTTGGAATTAACATGTAGGCAGTGTACAGCCAGTTGCTGCATTGGTGCAATACAGTAATTAGGTATTACATTACTAAAAATACCTTGTCAGACAATTTCGAAAATCAGACCTTAACTAAATGTAAAGCGAAAGAGCCACGCACCCTCTTATATTACATAAATGTAATCTCAGGACGTCAGCAAAACCATAAATGGCAGCTGGGACAGCGTGATCGGTATAGTGGCTAGGCTGCGATCTGGAACACCGATGAATTCTAGTTCCATTCCCAGCAGAAGCAAGAGATCTTTCTCTGCTCTGGATAGTTTAGACCGGCACTGTGGCCCACTCAGCTTCATATTCAATATGAACAGGGGATTATTTTCCCGGGGGTAAAGCAGTCAGCGTATAAAGCTAACCACTCCCAGTTATTGCCGAGATTAAAGACTAGTGGAGGTATAACACCATTTTTCCATATTTCTTTATCGTGTGCAAAGTTAAAAATTTGCATTTACTTTACAAAAGAGCAAAGGACGAAAAGGGAAATGGCAGAAATGCGTTTTCTCAGAATGGATTAAGGACCATAAACTACATACAACAAACTATCAAAGTCAATGACCAGAGAAACTGGAAACAGTAAAAAGGAATCCTAAAATTGACCTCCAATAAAACCAGAAGTACAGCAGGTGACAGGGACGCCAAGTTTCGATTACGAAAACCAGAATAGGCCAAAGCTTAAACCGTAATAGTTTTTTACTATTATTATAATTGTTGTAGTTGTTTTTGTCGTTGTTGTCGTTGTCGTTGTTGTTGTTGTTGTTGTTGTTGTTGTTGTATTCTTCGATATGAAGTTTGTACAGATCTACAACCTTGCTGTAGGCCACATCAGAACAAGCTGATAAATCGTTTCGACGATATGATAATTTTTCCAGTTGGCAGCTGTCACCACATTTACGATTGGCGTATAATAAACCTAAAAGTACAGCCCAACAGGGTGGCCCACTTTCATCGAAAAAAGGGAAACAGACGAATGGGTGAAGGCCTGTTCTGACATTATTTTTTAGTAGCTATTGTTTTCACATTGTATTTCTAAAGAAGCCGACATTTGAATGAAAAAAATTTATTACTCCTTCTTTATAACATTTTGAACAATATAATGTATGTTAAGTAGACAACATGAGTATTATATTTCAACATAAAATTCCAAACGGGAAGAAAAATTCTCAACAGATGGCAAAGAAAATAATTTATGCGGATGATGGTGATAGTTGCTACTTTATTTGGTTAAACTACGGAAAATTTAAAATGTAAAGGTTTGTTAATAGCCTAAAAGTACGCACCGGTTTAACATCCAGTCCTACCGCAACAAAGAAGGCGAAGAATTAATTCGTAATCTGGTTACGGTATAGCAACACCAGTGGCTTAGCATGGGTGTGAAAACTCATTAAATGTACGGTGCAGCGTGCGGTCGAGCAGTTCAGCTTAGGAAATTCACTACTCTTGTAGGTAATCTTAAAAAATATTCAGACTCTTATTAAAAGCCTAACAATGGAACCTCTCACGAGACTGCTCAACCGAAACCTCGGTTCTGTAACATACAGTTAATATTATCCTGTACTTTATACTTTATCTCTCGATCGGTCATGTTCTATTGGTTTTCAGGCAAAAATTGTGTATTTATTTACTATTTATCTCATGCGTGTTACATGACCAACCTAGCTCGATCTGCTTGTATCAATCATTATAGAAATACCGAGTTAAACACATATTATAACGTTTCTCACTGTGTAGGTTTCGCCATTTCTTCAACCTACGATAGAGAAACTTTCTCACTCAGATTGTGAAGATAGACTCTTCTGTTCATTCTGAAGATTTGTCAACTTTTAAATGCTCGCCGAACTTGTATCTAATATTCTTTTCTCATAAAAACGCTACGCCCATGATGCAAATGTGTCTAATGCTTCTAATGTCGTAGACGCAATTAGCCTAGAAGGTTAGGTTTATAAGCAGGAATGGTACGAACTACAACTTACTTACTTATTTACTTAATTACTTACTTACTTACTTACTGACTTACTTACTGACTGACTTAGTATACTTACTCCATGGAGCAGAGTCCTTCTTGAGAAGCTAACCGGTTCTCAGCTAGTCAAGAAATTCCCCACATTTTATGGAAACCGAAGGTTTATTTCCGCATTTACAAGTGCCCGCCACCTGTCCCTATCCTGAGCCAGCTCGATCCAGTCAATGTCCCTCATCCACCTTCCTAAGATCCACCTTAATATTGTCCTCCCATCTATGCCTAGGTCTTCCAAATGGCCTCTTCCCCTCAGGTTTCCCCATCAAAACCCTGTAAACGTCTCTCCTCTCCCCCATACGTGCCACATGCCCCGCCCATCTCATTCTTCTCGATTTGATCACCCGAACAACGTTTGGTGAGTAAAGATCACTAAGCTCCTCATTATGTAGTTTTCTCTACTCCCCTGTTACCCCTTTCCTCTTAAGCCCAAATATTCTCCTTAACACCCTATTCTCAAACACCTTCGGCCTATGTTCCTCTCACAATATGAGCGACGTAGTACAACTACGAAACACATGTAATAACCTTATCACAGGTTTCGATCCCGAGTCCTGTCAAAATGTCGGCTACACACGCCGATTCTAGACGTAAGACCTTCGCTGAACAAACACAGAGCCTACCAAGATTTACGTTCTTCGTCATACATCTCATTTCCTACAAAGAAAGATAATGCTGGTATCTAAGAATTGTAACGGTAGTTCCTTACGTAATAACTCTGACCCACTATTCATAACACAGTATCGGATTTTACACAACTTGGCGGGTCACAAGACGTAATAACTAAAGTTACACATACAGCATTCTTTGAAAATTAGGATGCTCTCTAATGTTTAACATCATGTAATTAATATATGTAACAAAACCACACGGCGTCACATCCTAGAAAACTGTCACTGTCATGAGATATGCCAATCAAAAATAGCAGACGTGTCCGCTGTTTTTATGGGCGTAAAAAGTCGCCTCTTACTTTATCTGAACATATACTGGAAATTTGCGAGGAAAATATTTAGCACGAGCTACCGACAAGGTCGTTAAATAAATTATAAACAAAGAAGCAAATATGTAAACTTTTACAAGCAACGAAAAGGTAGAATGAAAGGTAAGGAATTCACAGCCCAACAATTTATAATGTGTAGAGATGATGGAACTACTAATCAGCTGGGTAAGTATGGAATAAATTTAAAGTTACAGGCAGCGCTAATGACGTCAAAACAGCCTGACATATTTACAGCTGAAGACGTACAAACAGAGACAACTTATAACTAAAATTAGGGTGGTGATCTCTCTCTCTCCTTAACATACCAAAGTATTACTCTCGACTGTTGCCCCGCTCACAAAATGCATCAACAACAGCCTACGTCACAGTCAACCACAGCAAGACGAATAACGACACTAAAGCAAATCAAAGAACAACACAAGCCTAGCGCTAGAAAAATATGCCCCTTCAGGGGCATGCATTGCCTGTAAGACTTATTTTTTCCCAATTTTCTTCGCCTCTAACTTTGTAGAAGACCATAACCGGCCTTCATATCAGACTTGCATAAAACAACATATCTTCATCACTCTGATTTTTTATATTATTACGTTATTACATACACAGCTCACTTATTGCTTGGTAACTCTTCAAAGCAAAAAGCAATCACTATGCCATGTAACAGTGATAAATAATAAAAAAAAATACCGAACAAGTTGCTTCAAAATTGGATTCTGCTGGCTTTGATTTGACAGACGCCTGATGCCGAGTCTACTCGTGAATTTGTTTAGTTTCTCCAGGCAAATGGCGAAATAGAGCCTCACATTAGGCCAACGAACCTCCTTCAGTTTTCCTTCCAATTTACTTCTTCCTAAGCATCTCAACTTGTAGTTCAACACTACATAGTTCAGAATAGCGAGATACTTATTAAATGAACCAGAAATACAGGGCAGAGAATCCCAGTGACAGTTACATTTTGAAGACTGGGCAGACGTGACATCATATTACGCCTTCACTTAAAAGTCCTCGTGCACATAAATCACACGAAACTATACAATCTTCTCCTGTAACTAAATTAAAAACGGACTAATTGATTTCCGACTTTCTAAATCTATCGATCAGAGATTTTCTTAAAAATCCATTAGTTCCTCAGCTGTCAAGTAATTTCACTCTGTTGTGTAGTCAATCATACAGTTCGTGTAACATGTAATGACACTATCAGCAGCTCAGTAAATATAAAAGTCGAATGGTAGAATGATTCGAGAAAATGTATTGGGAAAAATGTGGATGTGTGCAGTCGTGGCCTGGAAGAGCTGAGAAAAGGCACGAGGAGCTTCAATTAGAACACTGTGTATCGCAACCAACATCGAAAATTTGCACTTTCAGAACACAAGTCATAACAGTTACCGCTCAAGTCATCTTACTCAGTTCCAAGGCTTCTTGAAAATAAAAAAAATTTAACACATTATAGTGTTCATAACATTCCGATACTCCCATCCACCCGAGTCACCTGAATCCAGCCTACACCCCCATAACTAATTAACCCACTCCGTGGAGCAGAGTCCTCCATGAGACGCAAAATGTTCCTCAGGTTGTCAAGAAATTCCCCGCATTTTATGGAACCCGAAGGTTCATTAGCGCATTCGCAAGCGCCAGCCACTTGCCCCTGTTCTGAAGATCCTTTTTAATATTACCGTTCCATCTACGCCTGCGTCTTCCAAGTGGTCTCTTTCCCTCTAGCTTTCCCACAATAATGTTGTATACACTTATTCTCTCCCCGTACAATGCTATGTGCGCCGCTCCTCTCATTCTTCTTGATTTTGTCACAGTAATTAAGTTTGGTGAGAAGTACAGATCATAAAGCTCTTCTTTATGTAGTCTTCTCTACTCCCCTGCTACCTCGTCCCTCTTAGGCCTAAATATCTTCCTCAGCACCCTATTCTCGAACACCCCCAACCTATGTTCCTCCTTTAATGTGAGATGGCAAGTAACGTACAAAAAACCTAAAGGAAAAATTATAGTTCTGTATATTTCAATCTTTAAATTTTTGGCCAGTCAACTGGAGAACAAAATATTCTGCACCGAATAACAACACGCATTCTCCTAGTTCAATCTGCACCTAATTCTTTCATAAAATTCTGATTTGTTAGGTTGTTCCCAGATGTCTGAACTGTTCCACCCTTTCAGAGGAATTATTACTTATAATCATGTCGTGATTTTGTCCTGCACTCCGTTCACGAGACACGCGACATGTACACGTACATGGTTGGACAATAAAGTTCGCGAACTCGCCACCGTGTGCTTGCCGTGGCAGCACTGGACAAAAGCCTTAGTATGGTTTGATGACGTTGACATATCAGCGTTTC
>Ga0209629_10002377_pt1 | contig 12765 bp, 12 predicted proteins | sample TergutCu122P5_FD_187286 | JGI IMG/M metagenome (GOLD analysis project Ga0209629, IMG submission 187286) | Cubitermes ugandensis P5 segment gut microbial communities from Kakamega Forest, Kenya - Cu122 P5 (SPAdes) (version 2) | ecosystem: Host-associated > Arthropoda: Insects > Digestive system... | reverse complement strand
GCAACCACTGTATAATACTCTTGAGCTCCTGATGATGGGCATAGTGGTGCCTGAAACGTGTTGAGCAAGCAATAAGGTCTGCAATAAAAACCTCTGTTTCATCTAGTTGGCATTTTATTTCCGTATATTATTATATTTGTTAGGATTTATATGTGGAGTTGAATAATGAAAGTCCTTATATTGTTTTGCATTTGTATAGCATTGGGTGTTATTTACTGATTTACATTACATATAAGTTGAAATTACATATTAGCGTGAAGTTGCCGCTTGAAGTTGAAACACGTAGCTAATAAAATTTTAGAAAATATACATACATTGTGCCAGTGTAGTGCTGCATGTAATATGTTTAGTGTCCATACGTTTTGTTCACAATTTTTGCTTACTTCACCAGATTCCTGCTGAATGGAACAACCCTACAGGGAATTTCCACATTGGTATTAAAAGTGGTTTTGAACTCTATCCCGCTACACTGAGAGAGAGAATTGAAAAGGAAAGAAAGGAGAAATTGTGGGATCCTGCTCATAAGCATGCCATAGCTGAAGCCACCAGAAAACTGCAAGTAAGTCCATCCTGTAGAGAGGATACTTGTTTGATTTCTAGTAAATTTCCTTATAACCAGAGTTTCAGGTGAAGTAATAGAGACTGATGATGAATATATTATAATTCAAACATGCTGTGAGACATATTTTCGGATTTAGGTTGTTATGTACGGAGCTGCTATAAGAAAAGTTTCCTTTATATAAATTGTAAGCATCTTTTAAGATGCATTAAAGTTTTCCATATTATGTGCAGTGATAGCTTAACAATTAACATGCATGGATATTTATGCCAAATGTTGAGTTTCATGTTTGTTGGCTGATAAATTACAGTAATAGAAGCAAGTACATCTGTGCAAGGAGAAGGTTCATAGAACAATAGGTCAATCACATGTACCATTTATCTGTCTTCGATGATGGTGTAGTGGTGCAAAGCACAAACCTAATGTCAGGTCCCCAGAGGAGATGTAAGTATGAAGGGAATATTGCCTTCATGGACATGCATGTATATTTTTTATAGAATGAATTATAAGTTGAATTAAGGCTGTAGTAATCTGTGCAGTAGGATCAGGGGCCTGGATCTCCAAAGATGGTATATTGTCTGTTGTGCGGATGAATGAACAACACATATAAACATAATATTCCCAGTAACAGTCATAAATTGTCTGCTATGTAATGTACAGCACAGCTACATGCTTCACTTTTTTTTTTTTACAAATTTCAGACACTGCCTCACAATCAAATACTACATTACTGTATTACAAGAACTGGAGAGGTGATGTTAATGACCAGATACAATAAATTAAGCATCATACAACACAAACGCAACAAGCATTTTTGACTGCCAGGAAGTATGCATGTCTTCCAATCAATAACTGGTATGAAGGGAGTGTAAATAATACACACAATGATAGTAACCAATTTCAAAGGAGTGCACTAGTCACATTATTCCATATGTTTATGCTATATGTTACACATTTTTATCAAAGAGGTTTCAGTTTTCACTGTCTGCTGAAGCTCTGACCTGTGATGAAATCTAATCATTTTAAAATTCATGGCTTATAAGCAATAAAGCAGTGAATTAAAAAAATTTTATTATGAATTAGAAGCACTTCAGAATATATTATATGCTATAACTGCAGGTGTTTTGAGCCATATGCATTAATATTAAATACTGTATTTGTTTTTCTGTCTCAAGGAATTTGAACTTAAGAACCCTCAGGTGACAGCTGCCTGTGACAAGCTTCAGAAGGAGGAGCTAGAGGCCCAAATTGAGATCCTGAAATCGCTAGACAAGAATTACCGTGATGTGGGACCAGCTTATGACTGTATTGTGTTCCATGATGGGGAGATGTGGAGGCAAGTGTTTTTTGCCTTCCTGTTTGTTGTGTCTGATTTGGCCGGAAAGTTTTCCAGTTTTTGTTTGTAGAAATCTGCTTTCTTTTTTGAACTCCATGTGACCTTTGCATTTGTCTGTATAAAACAGACTTCTCTTAGGTTATATGTCTCCTATAACTGTATACAAATGATTGTGCAGTTATGTATTATGTAGCTGGTTTCAGCTCTGTGCTGCACTTATGTTGGGCATTGGCCATTACCTGAAGTATTCTTGATGTAAAAGATTTTTCAGAAATTTACTGTATTCCAGTTTTCAGGCAGTTTGTTATTATTTTATTAGCAGATATTTTGCATTCTTATTTTTAAAACTGGGAACAATCGTCAGCACTAAACTCCTGAACCCAAACCTGTTTCATTACTAAGCTGCTGGTTGTTTGTATCCAGTTTCATATCCAGAGCAGCCTCAGTTCCTCCACTTGTTGCCACCAGTCTGAAAATAAAAACAGTAAGAAATATCTCACCATAGTAATCAGGTGTTTGAAGACAGGAATGAAGTAAACTTCTGAAATGTTGTGTATCAAATGTACCTCAGTCAGTAGACAATTTCAAGTTTATTACCTTGGTATGATGAATCAACTACAGACACAAAGCTTTAGACTGTCTTTGATTCTTATTTAGAATGTCATCTAACCAACTAAATTATCACTGTGGCATTTTCTTTGATATGCTGTAGCTGTCTGTGCGTTTCTTATTCATTTATTGTGCATTGCAGCTTCTCCACCAATTATCCTTCATCACTCACCGTAAGGGTCATGAATCCAATCTGACAAGACTACTCTAGAGAAATAAGTGCTTGTTACTGCTGTTGATTTTATTTACATATTTACTTCAACTTCCAAATATCAAACCGAAGCAATCCTGAATTGAGGTTTAATAGTTACAGTTGCTAGTGGTGTTAGAATAAGAACCTTGTCCATATCTGCAAAATCTGTTGGTCAAGATCACAGTGCTGCTGTGTCGAAACATTTATAAATACACTTGGGGGCATCTCCTGATGGACTGAGTCAGAGTCAGATTGATCACATCCTGATTTGCATTAGATGGTATTCAAGTGTACTTGTCGTCTGATCTTTCGGAGGACCTGGAAACTGCTTGGAAAACCTAGGCCAAGGTAGAAGGGTAATATTAAAATGGATCTTAAACATAAAGGGATAATGGGGTGGATTCAGCTGGCTGTTGGAAAGGAACAGGTGGCAGGCTGTTGTGAACACTGTTATGAACCTTAATTTTTCATATCAGTTGGGGAATTTCGTGACTAGCTGATGAACTGTTGGCTGATCAACAAGGTCTCAGCTCCCTATTATGAATGATGTTTTTATAGTCAGTGCAGACAAATACCAAAATAGTACCATAACATATATCATAGCTGTGTCCTTCAAAAATTCTCTGAAAGCATCATTTCTAATGCTGCTGCCATTTCATTTTGTTGATCAAAACTGCAGCATTTGATACTGGTGAAACATAATGTCAATCCAATTGTAGCTTATTTGTTTGTTGTGTTTTTTGAACATGCATTATTTTTAACTGAGATAACTGTTGGTGTAGGGCATGTGTGGACACCTCAGAATCTGGTGATTTGGCCAGCTGTGATCTGCTTGGGGAGTACAGCTTGACCCAAGACTTTGCGACTCTTACCAAATCAGATCAATTGAACTACAGTATCAACGTTCATGAGGGTGGCAACATACTTGAAATTGTTAGCATGTCCTGTGAGTACAATTAATGTAACTCATTTGAAGAAACTAGGGTGGGATGATAGTATTAAATAAGCCATAGGTTGTGAAGATGTGAAATGGCTAAGGATCATGTCCAGTGACAGAAGCTGGTGAGAGACGTCACTGTTCACAGGTACAGGTTGTTATAATAGTAATTGGTTCCTGACATAAAATCTCATTGAAGTGTGCACCTAACTGAAACATTCTTCTGTGTGGTATATAGTTAACAATATGTCAATATAAATAGTGTCTCATTTTGCATAGCATGCTGTCTGTACTGTAAGTTGCTTTGCAACACACCATTGGTATTAAAAGTGAATGAACTTCGAAGCCACACTGATATGTAGAGAACTGCAGAGAACATCCTAGAAGAATACAACCACTCCAAAATAAAGTACACTTTTTTGCTTATGTTTAAATAAGTGTGTTGTTCACCAACACTAAGGTTAGTTTGTGATACAAGTGTCCGTGTTTTTTATTTCAGCAAGTCATGGTACCCATGTGGCCTCTATAGCAGCAGCATGCTTCCCTGATAGTCCTGAGAAGAATGGAGTGGCTCCTGGTGCACAGATAGTATCGTTAGGCATAGGTGATTATCTGGAGGGTGCATCATAGCTTTGAGTATTCATGACATAGGACAGTGCTTATCACAGAACCATATTATTTTGTATATTTCATTAATGTCATCAGGCCAAAAGTTTTTTTTTATCCTTAAGTAGCATAATTATGTTTTCACAGGACTTTCTGTATCTTTTACATCTTTGTGGTTCTTTCATAATGCATTGATAACAGGCTGAATTTGCTGTAAGTTTGACTGTTTGAAGTTTAGTGGCTTTGCTGTGAAACCACTTTCATTTCATTGTATATGATGTATATGTTTTTTTTTTAATTCACACATTTTCATGATAATTTTTGTGTATGTATGAAACAAAACTTGTTTCCAAAGGTTAATTTTTGTTTTCAAGTTTTAAGAATGATCTTGGAGAGTGGAATTAGTGAAGCATTGCACATGAATAGTAAATACAGTGATTAAAATAAAATAAGACAGAAGTGCTCTTTTTTTTTTTAAATAAACAGGCAGGGTTATCATAATTCTGAGGACTGAGACTGCTCACAAAACCTCAGTGTAGGAGACATGTTGGAGACCTGGCATAGAAGAAGGAATAATATTAAAACACATCTTAGGGAAGTAACAAGTGAAGATGTTGGCTGGTTTTATGTGGCACAGAATATGGTCAGTTGCGTACTCTTTAACTGTGTTCACAAGGGAGTTGTGAAGAGCAGCTGTTAGCATTTTCACGTCATCCATCCATCCGTCTGTCCATCTGCACGGAATAACTAGACTTCCATAGGACAGAATTTTCTGACATTTTAAAATATGTCAATACATTCCATTTTTGGTTAAAATTTGACAAAAACTTACACATTAGGCTTAGGAACAATAACAGAATAAATATGCCTGAAGCATTACATGCTCCTGGTCTTTCCTAACTTGTCTGATGTGGTAATGAACCTTTGGGTTCCATAAAATGCAGAACTTGATTAGCAGTGTCAGGGAAGCACAAGTTTTCCAAAAATCTAGAAGCTACTTCAGAATTCTGGGCACCAGAAGGGTGATATTCAGCAAGTTCCTTTCTGAGGACCCACAAGTATTAGGCACCACCATACAAAATTTAATCACCTGTATGACCTGGCATCCAGGATTTGTGCACCTTAGAGCTGAGTAGCTCTAGAAGGAAGCCCCCATGACATGAAGTTAGTAAGTAGGAGAATATTTAGTGCAGAAGGCAATGAATATTACCAAGAAAATTGCACCAGCACTGAATAATGGTATGATTTGCTGTGTAGGGTTCAGAATGGTAAATTCGTGTCTTACTGATTGTGTGTATGGCATGTAAGAAATATTTTGTTTCCAGGTGATAGTCGGTTGGGTACCATGGAGACTGGCACAGGTCTGGTGCGAGCCATGATTCACATAATGCAGCGTGCAAAAACAAGGAAAATTCATGTTATTAATATGAGCTATGGGGAACCTGTACACTTCAGTAATTCTGGGTATGTGTCTTACATTACATGATTTTATGCATATTTTCAGTAAAGCAAATGTCAGTGCAAACAAGGAGTTTTGTGTGGAAGTCATAAAAACTACGCTTCTTGTACATTGACTTTCATTATTACATGGTAATGAAAATCTTGCATTGTTAATGTAATAATTATCATAAAGGTATAATCAAACAATTAAATGCAGTTTAACTTGTAGGGTAGCATGCTGGACCTGTGTGTAGGTGGTTATTACATTGAGCTTAGGTCCAGTCACATTGTTGGTGAGATCTGTGCTCTTCTGGAATATTATGCAGCGTATAGTGGTAATTCTGTACCGACACTCTGAGACAACCTATTGGTCCCATCTTCAAGACTCAAGAATTCTTGACCCTTGAAAATGGGGCCAGTAGGTTGTCTTGAAATGGTGGTAATGAATTACCACTATACACTGTGTAATATCCAAGAAGAGTGCAGCGCCCATCTACTTCATAACGGAAGCCTGAAATCACACATTATTGTTTGAATTGTAAATATTTTGCATGTTGTTGTATGTTGTAATATGTTGGTTTGTTATATGTTGTGTGTTATATTTGTTTTTATAACCTGGCATATTGTTGAACTGGCCTCAAACAAGGACAGTAGGATTTAATGTTATGAAGAGTGGTATGAATAAAACATACAATGTATGTCACATGAAAAACAAAACACAATTTCAGATCTGAGGAGTATGATTTAAATTAAAAATTCTCTAACTGAGAAACTGAGAGGAATTACAAGACACTTTTCTTCTTCACTTCATGAGCGCCGAAACACAGAAGTGTGTTTACCTTAGAAAAATTGTAAATCTGTCTTTCTTTTTCACTTCACTCTTTGATCACATCATAAATTTTGCTCCTGTTTTGTAAAAAGAGGCTAACTACCACTTTGAGCTAAATTGAGTTACGTGCAGCAAATTATTCAACTAATAGTCCACTGTGATGTGTTAAAAGATGACAACTCCATCTTCAAGAATAACCAAGATAGATGGGGAGTATCCAACTTCTCAAGGCATTTGACATATGCAAAACAGAGCCACCTTCTTGCATCTCCTGTAAAATTGATATTTTTTGGATTGTCCCCTTTTTACAAAATAGGGGTGATTTCATACATGGTTTCGTTACCATGAGACTCCATGCTTTACCAGTGATACGTTACGTTTTGCTGGCCACAGAAGTGACTATTCACGGGATTAAATGTCCTGTCTCTCTTGATAGTTCTATATCTGACTCTGCTTTGCCAAGTTATTTTGTTCCCTTTATCACAGTTTTTAGCTTCACTCTATGTTATAATCCATGGGTGAGAGTCAGAATTTTTCCTTCAGGCTCTTCTTGGAGTAGGTTCATTGAAGATACATTTGAAATTAAATTCAGTTCTGTGTTATTACAATCGAAATTCCATTAATGAAGAAATTCAGAGCAGATTGGACTAAGGGAATGCTGCTATCATTCAGTGCAGAATCTTTTGTCTTCCAGTTTAGTAGCCAAAAATACAAAGATCAAAATATACAGAACTGTAATTTTGCCTATTGTTTTGTATGGATGTGAGGCTTGATCACTCACACTGAGGATGGAACATAGGCTGAGAGTGTTTGAAAATAGGGTGCTGAGGAGGATATTAGGGCCTAAGAGGGAAGAGATAACAGGGGAGTGGAGAAGACTACATAATGAGGAGTTATGTGCTGTGCACTCCTCACCAGATATCATTGGGGTGATCAAATCAAGAAAAATGAGGTGGTCAGGGCATGTGGCATGTATAAGGGACAGGAGAGATGCACACAGGGTTTTGTTGGGGAGACCCAAGGGAAGGAGACCACTCGGAAGACGTAGATGTGGATGGGAGGATAGTATTAAAATGGATCTTCAGGATGTGGTATGGGGAGGCATGGACTGCATTGATCTGGCTGAGGAATGGGACAGGTGGTAGGCACTTGTGGATGTGGAAATGAACCTTCAGGTTCCATAAACTGCAGGTAATTACTTGACTTACTAAGGACTTGTTAGCTTCTCAGGAAGGACTATGCTCCATAGAGTTAGGTAGGTAGGTCTGTCTGTGGTAGGACCTTCCTCATTATGTGTACTGTTTGAAAAATATCATTGCCAGTCCATGCTTGAGTGTTTGGCAGGTATGTCTTGTAAATACTTGTGAAATGATCTGATAAGCTCCCATTCACACTTATGCCTACTGGTGTTTCCTTCACTTACACCTCCACGTATATTGTACTTCATCCAGTAGAATACATACACATGTGTATTGTAAGAAAGAAGCAAGACTGCACTGTGTGACAACTTACAAGACCTCGCTCTCGATGCTGGCTGCTGTGGAAACTTCATATCCCACAAAATGCTTGTTTTCCATGCCTAACACTACACCTGACTTCTGCAGTTTCATATTCAGAACCCCCTTTGAGATTATATCGTCATTCTTAAAATTTCTTCATAACATCTTATCCTGCTAATTTCTCTATTCTTAATTTATTCTCTCTCTCCTGGTTTTACCTTGTCTTTTTCTTCAGAACTTATGTTAGCTGCCTTTAGTCTGTTAACAACTGCCTTGGTCTCTGTGTGTGTGCTGCACATGCTACTGGGGGCATATAGCAACCCTTATATAAACAGATTTCCCCCTTCTTCAGCATTTTGCATTTGCAGTGTATATCCATAACTAAGTTAAAATTATCCTGCATGTTATTTTTTGTATAATTCCTGCTCATGTTTTTCCTTTTGTTAGTGTTTCTAAGTGCTTAAAACTCTCAAATTTCAGTTTTTCATGATCTTTCTATTTAGTCTTTTCCATGTCTCCTGTCCTGCACCTTATTTTCACAACTATACATTAATTGTTACGGACATCCAGTGCAAAATCTTTACACAGTGTAAAAATCTGATAGTTTTCTTTACAACTCACCGGCCTTAATATATAATATTTTATGAGTTTGTTGCCAGCTTAATTTTATTCTTCCAGACGGATTGGCGAACTGATGAACGAGGTGATCAACAAGTATGGTGTGGTGTGGGTTTCTTCAGCAGGCAACAATGGCCCTGCCCTGTGCACTGTTGCATGTCCTCCTAATATCAGTACCACCAGTGTCATAGGTACACATTTCTTAATAACATTAGTATCTGAATACATGAGAATTCATACATAGTACATCACAAGCATGATAAGAACAAATTGATGTAACATGGCTTCACATCTGTATACCATTGAACAGACATGAGGACCATAAGGATGTGCTGATTGCATTTTTATTTATACAAGTATTCTGTTATTTCCAGTTGGGACATATTTTGCAAGTTTCAAGTTGTGACATGAGACACTCTTACTACAAAACAGCTCATTGCCATATGTGTCAAGTGAAGACAGTCCTTGAAAGTAGTATATCATTAATACTGATGCATTGACTAGTACAGACAATACTACCACATATTCCCATGAGAAGTGAGAGCTTTGAAATTGCACATGCATGCTTTCCTTCCCTTGAAGTTACCCAACACATGTGTGTTCAGTTGTTATGCTCTGCCACCCTCCATTTATGCTGTAATCTAAGTTTTTATGATGGTTTTTAGGTGGGCTTCTGTCCTCTATAGCCTGGGGCCTAATATGTGTAATAGCATCTCTTCTACCAAGTTACAAAGAGTTACCGTATTTACCCAAATTCAAGGTGACTCTAATCTGTGACAACCCCCCAAATAAAACACATCTGCCAAGAGAAGATGTATTCATCCGAATCCAAGATGAGCCCCAAAACTAGAACATCTGCTAAGAAAAATATTTTACAATTAACTTCACACACTTAATACATGAAGCATTTCATATTCTATCTGCCTTTACCAATCAGTGTCACTGTCTCAGTGCCTTCATCTTCCTCACACTCACTCCTAACATTCCCATCCTGTTAACTGCCATCCCACAACATATCATCATGTCTCATCCGTTGGATTGGATATACAGCACTTCTTAAAACCCTTCAGTCACTTATGGTGAGATATGCTGCTATGCTAGTATGATCCACACTGACTGCATAATATATGTGTGTTTCTTCGTTTATAAAATTAATTGAACCCATGAAGAATATTCAGTGTTCCCCACAGATGGTGTTAGTAGTGTTAAGAATTTTAAATACATGTGTTCCAGGCTCTTGTGTTGTGTCTGTGGTCTGATCAGTGTGAGTTCTTGGCTTTTTTTTACGGTTTTTAATTTGTGGATTTTTCAAGGTTTTATTCTTGAATCTTGTAGTTAATTCTTAATTTTTCAGTGTCCATTGTCATGTTATACCCATGGGCTACATTTGTTCTTAACAAGTTACTGTTTCTACGTTGCCCAGTGACTGAGAATAGCCCAATCTAAAGGGTGCATCAGGTTAGGTGCTTCTTTGCCTGAAGATGGAAACAGACTGGCTTCTGAAAAGTTGCGCTTCTTTAAAAAATTAGATGAAGGACAAACTCCCAAAAAAATATTATGTCATTTAACATCAGTCGTACTCTGTTCTCTCTTTCTGATTTGTTGACCTTTGAAGATGGGACAAATAGGTTGTTGCAAAATGTCCGTAAGGAATTACCACTCTACACTGCATAATATCCCTGAAGAGCACAGATTTCATATGATGATTTGGGATGCAGGCCTTAGTTTGGCTCCGCATAGTCCTGTTCAGAGCAATCCAGTTTGGTGCTTCGTACACAAATTTAAGATGACCTTGCATATTTAAGTGCCAAATTTCAGGAAAAATCCTCATCTTGCATTCAAGCATATACGGTAATTTCTTCTGTTTGGGGTAGAAGGAACATAAATTATGTCCCTGTAATAGCTTTCCACAGCATACACTCTGTAATTGTGGTGAGTCAGCTGACAGCCCTGCCCCAAAATGTTTTATGATAAGAGATGAGAGAAAATGCCTCATGCTGGTAGCTGCCAGTCATTTTGGTGGAAATTGTGTGTGTATTTCACCTGTCAATTTCCCTTATCCAGGCCATGCACATTACCCATGCCTCCATCACTATTTGCATTTCTAACCTTGACAAAAATATAAGGAACTGTGGCTAGCATGATAGTGTGGGGCTGCACTGTTGACTGTTAAAGATAAATTAGAAATAAATGTTCTTTGATAGAAGATGAGGGACAGTGTGACACATTGGTAATGGCATTCCTAAACATAGAAATGGTTTTACTTCACTTGGCATCTGCTCTGAGACAGACTGTAAGGCCAGTGGTGTGGCTATGTGAGCCCCGCAAATACTTTAGCCTTGTCTTCCAGCACTTTTCTTTCACTACACAACGCTGAGAAAGAGACACTGCTGTTAACACAAGAATGTGTTGCTACACCACTAGCACCTATGTATAAACAAGGACTTCCAAATCACTCTTAATAATATAAGAGTTAACTACCAGGCATTCACTGCTATCAAGTAACTTCACTGTCTACAGCAGATGGAATTTGATGGTGTATATTAAACTGTCATTACAGTAAACTTTGTGTTATAAGCCACCCTCATAATAATGGGCATTCATTGTACGTAAAACCTAAGCCTAACCATTATTATTTTTCTCTTGTTATGTAGGAGGATAGATTTTCAAGATAGTGGCAGTAAACTGTTTAATACTTCAATCAGTATTGCATTCTAGACATTTGATGATAATTTACCCTTAAGTTGCAGCACCACTTACTCTGTCTTTTTGTCTTTCAAGACTTTTATTCACGTTTATAATTTGTATTTTCAGTAACACCATGATTTTTCTATCCCTCAGGAGCTATAATATGTCAGTGTGGATCAGTGGAACGTTGTCTGTAGAAACTGTAACTGGAGAGGGGAAGTGTGAAGTTTTCATATGAAATTATCAGTGGTCTTTATATATATATATATATTTTGTTGTGACAGACCCCCCAGTGGGCCAGGGCCTCCTCATTCACGAGGTTTCTAGATCACACACAACAACGCACCACAGTTGGTAGGACTCCTCTGGATGAGTGATCAGTTCGTCGCAGAGATCTCTACTTGAAAACACACAACACTCACAACAGAAAAACATCCATGCCCCCAGTGGGATTTGAACCCACAATCTCAGCAGGCGAGCGTCCTCAGATCTACACCTTAGAACGCACAGCCTCCAGTACCAGTGGTCTTTATAGTAGTGGCAATTAATGTTATGTGGTTGTATATAGTGGGGTATATATATCGTTTTCACTTGCTTTGAAACGGTAGGTATGAATCCTTAATAAATGAATGTGAAGAATCCTGCAGAATGTCTAATTTCAGACAGCTTACTTGACAAACATATGTACTTATTTGGAAGTATGAGGCATGTACAACTGATTTGCATTCATAGCTCTGCTGTGCTGGTGTGGGTGGCACACCTGTACATTTGACTTGGTAAACACACTGGCAGGCACTTTTGCATAACAGTTTAGTCAATTTGGTGAGTACCTGGTATGGATGACAATGTGGCACAGCTTAAAAATGGTGTACTTTATTGTGAATCCAGCCATACAGGACCAGAGGACCATGGAGAGACCCTTGCTGCCGCACTTCAAAATGTGATTTAATGACTGCAAACCATTACTGTCAGACACTTCAGAATTTGCACACCAAAATCAGTAACAGGCAACCAGGTAACTCTACTGATGGCATCATCCTGCTGCACAGTGGTGCCCCACAGAGGACAGGACCAACTGAATGCCGTGTGATGAGAAGTGCTCAAACATCCTGCATACTGAACTTCATGGTTACACTGTGCATCGACAATATCCAACACTTTAATTTCCAACTGATGCACACAACGTTAAAACGTAGAGTTATTAAAACATTTTAAAATAAGGGAAACTGCTCCAACATGTTTCGGTTTACAAGGAAACCATTATCAGGGAGCCATGGTCAGTACTTAGCTAAAATTACACAATTGGTTAAAAGTGGATACATAGAGCTCGTACAAGACGTCAGTGATATGGCTGCATATTGTGACCTGTGAGGCATGTGTACCGTGCACTGTGTGAGGGTATCACAGGTCACAATATGCAGCCATATCACTGATGTCTTGTATGAGCTCTA
>Ga0209629_10002375_pt1 | contig 12767 bp, 4 predicted proteins | sample TergutCu122P5_FD_187286 | JGI IMG/M metagenome (GOLD analysis project Ga0209629, IMG submission 187286) | Cubitermes ugandensis P5 segment gut microbial communities from Kakamega Forest, Kenya - Cu122 P5 (SPAdes) (version 2) | ecosystem: Host-associated > Arthropoda: Insects > Digestive system >... | reverse complement strand
TTTAGCCAAGTACTGACTTTAGCTCCCTGAAGATGGTCTCCATGTAGACCGAAACATGTTGGAGCGTTTTTATCTATTTTAGAATGTTTTAATAACTCTACGCTTCTCAGCGTTGCGTGTGTCAGTTGGTAAATGGAAGGTGTTCTATAGTAATAATAATGTTTTCAAATCTGAGGTTAAATATCGTATCTTATGGAAAATAGCGTGATTGCAAGCTTCCGCCTTGGTGTAAATGAGATCTGCGCTCTTTTGGAAAATTACCTAGCGTAGACTGATAATTCAATACCGACGTTTCTGGACAAAATACCATTTTATGCTGCGTAAATTTAACATATCTTTTGGAAAATTATGTATAGATGTCCTGTGTTTCATTACCCTTACAAGCTAATCGTCTAATGCGCGTAATTATAATATCAGACCTAAGATTTTGTATGAAGCAGCGAAGGAGAAGCATAAATATCGCTATCAGATCACAGCACGATTCGTACCGGACTGACTGTGTTGCTTGGAAACGTAGTAAAAGCTCTACAGTAAAATGGCGTTAGCAAGACGAGATTTCATTTCCGCTTTCGAAGAAAATGGGAACTCGCAATCTACCACTGTTCTGCCTCATCCTACGAGAATGAACCCTCTTCCTTCCATTCCTTCATCATTCCTTCGCTAATCCCCCAAACCTGAGTTCTGTATAAGTCGAAGTGTAGCTCCTCGTGTCTCTGCTTTCTCTTGCTCCAAAGGAACGACTGTCTGAACACTACGTTGGTCTCATGTTTGTTGAAATCGATCGTTTCCAGTCTCCGTCACGAAACTTTTTAGAAGAAAAGAAACTTCAATTAGGTTAAAAATACGCGAGGTGTGGAAAAATGTAACAAGCTCTGGGCAACATAAAAAAATAGTACGACAGAAAATAAAGGAGAGACTGGAAAATTAAGGGTATGAGGAAGGAGAGACCGGATAAGACAGGATAAAACAAAAATCTGGTCGTAATGTGGTAAAGGAAAGTCTTGAAAGAAAAGTAGTGACAGGGAACATGAGAGTAGGGATATCTGTAACATTTTACAAGGTTAAGTAACATAATCTTCACACGCTTAAATTCCATGCATTGCACAAAAAAGTGAAATTAAAGCAGATGACATCGAGAATTAAACCGCTTACCACACCGCGGCTTCAATGTCATGAGGGAGACTGTTCGCTGTCATATCGCACCATGTGACATGTTGTAGGTTCCGCCCCCCACCGCCCCATCACGTCTGCTACTCTCATATTAAAGTCATTTGCTCAATTCTGCAATTAAAATGCTGCACCTTTGTCCCATAAACATTATTGACATACATTTCTTAACCCGAAGTAACATTACGTTTCAATGCTTATCTGTCCACATATCCACTTCTCTGAACGCACTTAGGTTAAATATTATAATTACCAACCTTAATTTATAATACAACAAAATCCTGTCCTATGTTATACGTTCCAAATATGTTTTCGTATGCCATTGTGTAATGCTATTTCTGTATTAGTACAAGTGCATTTCGAAATAAATTAAGGGTGTCCTGTGGCAGATTACTGCGGAGGTGGGGAATGTAGCTAGAAATTGTAGAGAAATTTAGAAGAAGATGTGTCGTAATTTGTTTTCTACATCACTTATTTATTGTACCATGATGCAACAGGCCCCAGTGGTCCAAGACCTCCTCATTATCGAGGATTCGCGATAACACTCCGTTACACAAACCACGCTTGGTAAGACTCCTCTGGACGAGTGATCAGCCTGTTGCAGAGACCTCTACCTGACAACACACAACACTCACAACAGACAGACATCCATGTCCCCGGAGGGATTCGAACCCACAATCTCAGCAAGCGAGCGGCCGCAGACCCACACCTTAGACCGCGCGGCCACTGAGATCGGCTATCAGCTATTATTAGGAAGCTGAAATGAGGGACGGAGGAATAGACGGTCACGTAGCACGAATAAAACGCAATAAATATCTAAATAAATTTTCTCAGATAGGCTGAAGGAAAGAGACTACTTAGGAGTTCTATATATACATATATAGAATCGAAGATAAAAAGAAATTATGTTAAATAAATAAAACATAAGGGTTTGCGTTGGATTCATATTGCTCAGGGCTCCTGTAAAGGAGATGATGAATATTTGCTACGTGCATGCTTGATTGGTTCTTTGTGCCAATATTAACTATACAAAATGACTGTTCTACGTTCTTACTGTGCTTCTCTGTCCTGCAGTTTTCATCTTCTATTCTCATTACATTTTTAAAAGATGTGTGATAGTCTGAATGATTAAAGGAATTTGTTGTTCCCCTATTTCTAATGTGTAACAAAGTACCTCCCTGTATCACAAGCGAATTTACCTGCTTCTCATAATTTCGTGCGTGTTTATGACTGTGTCTGGGAGGAAAACCAAAGGCGACAGGATGCCTTCAAATGTGTGGCACATTACTGCCGCTGTATAAAGCCAGAGACAATACCAATGAAGGAAAGACAAACATAACGTCTCAATTCTATAAGCTTGTCTGCAGGCGAATCTTTCCAGCATGAATTTTGGCTTCTTGTACTTTGGGCCACTGCCAAATATTTGACTGTTATTAATGGAACGTCACAAGGCCACAGTAGTCGTGTGCCACTTATGGTCGGGGGAGGTGGTTTGAAGTGGCGGGTTCTGTCCTCTGCCCTTATCTGAGGTTGCTTTCTCCTTCACTCTCCTCTGTTACTCTCAACATTATTCACAAGTTTCAGCGCGCTCTTACTTTCTCGCAGATTCTCTCCAAAATATCACCCTGCCTGAACCAAGGTTTGGAGCCTAAGATAAGCCCTACTTTATTGTAATCGTGTCCGCCAGGGGCCAGAATTCTCCCGTACTTTTGTGTTAAGTGGATAAGTTGAAATACTATGACCAGCTTGGACAGTACCAATATGTCTTCAGGCCTAGGAGAACCGTGGAGGTTCTATTAGGCCTTTATAGATCTAGTAATTTTACCTATAGTCTTCGATAACAATCAGTTACATTTCTGTTTACTTACATAATATATAGCACATTGTATATAGCATATAATTTAATCCATTTCTCATATATGGAAATAAATAAATAAATATTTGTATATACGATAAATTATTTCAACCAGCTCTCAAGCCACAATTGTTTCTCGACGCTCATTTTCTTCCAGCATACAAATGCGTTTCTGCTTATTCCGATACTTCTCTACAGATTTTCAATATTTTATTCAACTGCTATTCCAGTTTCTTGCCTGCACATTGTTTTCTACATACTCATTAATAACACATGATAAAGCTCTTATTATTATGCACAAAATTTAAACTAAACTTAAACTAAAACTTTACACCCTAAGACACATTTTTCCTACCCTTGAAACTGTATTAAACTTCCATATAAACAAATATTATTATTAAATTTTTGTTGTCGTGTTATATTGAACCCTACCAGTGTTACATGAAAATTTTCTTTCTACATTGAACGAACCTGCTTATATAACGGTAAGTTAAAGGTAAAATTTTTCCTGTCCTTAATTCAGTACTGGAAAATTAAGGCACATTTGGGAGATTAAATACATCTGAAAACATTCTTGACCTCGCCACTAAGTAGACGTGAGAGCTTAGTTTCACGTTCCAGCCGATACTCTTACGGACACTGCTGGAAACGTAGGCACAGATACCATTGGATAGGAGTCTCGGTGGGCCATAGAATCCATTAGATACTAAGCTAGGTAATCCTCAAGGCCGGTCCACATACCCAGCAGGAAGGAAATATCTAGTCCCTCGTTGCGAATCAACAACAAAATTCCTCAGTCTTACTTCATATAGCCTAGTCTCTACAACGGCTAAGCTATACCGTAGAAATAAAGATACCTTCTTTTTCTTCTAATGATTTTTCTCTCCTGTATTTCCTTCACGTTTCCCGCACTTCCTCTTTCCATTTCGACACTAATGTCAGATGCTCGAGTCAAAAATTTGGAGACTGCATTTCTTTTCATCTTTAAAGCATGGATAAGAATTTTGTTGATACATATAACCAATGCAAGGTCTGCAATTGTAATAAAGTTGTTGTACTTTTCACCCCCAGAAAACTTCAAACAGACAACCTCAGAGCTGGACAGCCTGATACGTAGCCCTGCTGATACTATATTTTTCATATTTGCATTAATGCACGTTACTACTGATACACTTTTTCTGTGAATATTTTGTATGTGTACATATCACCCGTAATCTTCACTAAGTACAGAAATCCATTGTCACAACAGAAGCTGAAACCAGGAAAACGTGAATTGTTTTATAAAATTAATTTAGAGTCTTTCTAAAAACAAATTACTGTACATACCTTTTATAAGCAACTTCTTTCCCTTCACAGATCATAAAGCTATGGAAGAATGAAAATAACCCCTCATGTCTATTTCAGAAATGACAAATATCAACAAATTAAACATTAATTACTTCTGTAAGTCTTCAAAAGTATGTACTTCACATGGGTAAAATTTTCAGGTTTCATTAATCAAAGAACCTGTAGAAACAAAGATATAAGGATAGAATTATAGAAGATAGTTGTAAATTGCGAGAAACTTTACTTAATCTAAGAAATCTAAATGAACCTACGTTAAGAGTACTATTCTCTCTTTGTTTATTAAGGTGAAGCTGTGAAGACAAGTATGAGGTACATTTTTTATAAACATCTGTACTTCTGCATAATTACCATGAATATAAAAGAGAAACTACAGAATATAATTACAAACTCTACCTTATGCTGTAATTTACAATAGAATTAAATTATTTAGAAAGTTTTAAAACAGAGGATTCAAACTTACAGTATTTTGGGAGGAAAAATTCCTTAACAGAATTATTAATAAATAATTAAATTGTTGAAAGTTTCTCGTATAAAATATTCAATGGCTTAAAATACTTTCATGAAATAGGCACAGATCCTAAATTCTACCATTTTTCTATTTCTCTGACTTCATTGAGCCATAGAGTGAATTAAAAAGACAAACACTGCACAAAACAATAGTAGTTCATTACTTGCATGTTGATTTGTATATCATTCAATTGTGCTGCTTGAAATAGAAAAGTTAATTTTGTAATTATAGAGCTTCGAGTGAAATAGAAATTGAATTAAATAAGGACTTGAGAGCAAGTGACAATGATCTGTATCACGACACTTAGCACTATTTGTCTGGATACAATGACGAAATTCATAATTACAACAGAACAGCTGGTAGTCCGGAAGGGATTCGAATTGAATGCTTATCGAACACAATTCTGAAGTTTTAACCTTACACTTTACTGACTTCTAGATCGTAATCTATACATGTAATAAGTAAAATAAATATTAGTCTAATGGATACGGAGAAAAGATTTGCACCTTGGTAAATAGATAAAATCTATCGAATTACGTAGTAATGAAGGACCAAGTAGACTACAACATCCCTTTCTACGTGTTTTTGAAATTTATTTCAATATATTTGTTAGGGTTTCTTTGACGAGAGATAAACCAGTCGCGAGATCTGATACCTCCATACGAAAACAAATAATACAAAAGCAGGCAAACACTTGCACATGTTTCGAGTTGGATTCAAAATCACAAATCGCAAGTTCAAAGATTTAGAAATAAGCACGTTTTAAACAGAGCAGCTGTTTTGATCAACGTATGGATAAATGTAACTCTAAGAAGTGATCTGAAGTTGGAACTTCCAAGAGATTGGCCTACAAATTCCCAATTCCCCAAAGACAGCTGCAAATGCAGACATAGAAAGATTACAGTAGAAAATTTTAAAGAATAAAACAACAGTGCTAGAGTGCGAGAGACAGAGAGACAAACTCACATAGCGGTGGATCAAAATTGATTACCCAAAGGAGACGTAACGGTGCATAGCTCTAAACCTTGAATAATGATGATGATAGTTATACATCTTTCTTTTCTACGATTTTGGTCGAAGACTTGAGGTCAGTATATTTTGACATTTGGCATTTAGATTATGAAAAAATTATTCTATTTCAACTTCAGAACAATCCGGTGTCGAAGTAGAATATGATGTAGTTCAACAGCAGTACTGACAGTGTTCAGTTACAGAGAGTGACAAGGAAGATTTTCTTTTGCGAAATCATGGATATGTCGATTTATTCAATAGCAGATCATTTTGTACACATTACAGAAAATAATGTAACATACATATAGTAGTGTACTCTGATGCAGTAATTTATTTGGAGGACCTGTGTTAATTGTGATTCCTTACACACTAACTGTCGCTGCATTTCTTGCCAAATGTCTAAGGTTAAGGTAGCCGAACATTCAACCTCGTTTCATGTGAAACATTAGAACTTTTTTAATATTCTGGTGACCGTGCATCTCAGTGTAATTCTAATAAATAACCAGCTTGACGTACAGTTCCTTTTATATATATTTATTTCGATTCTCTACGTGTTTCGAGCAACCTTGTGCTCATCATCAAGAGAGTAAATTGTATCAATACAATATCTGGTATATATCACCTACACAGATTGACGTGTACCAGATGTTGTATTGATACCATTAACTCTCCTGATGATGAGCACATGTTTGCTCGAAACACGTAAAGAATCGAAATAAGTATATATAAAGGAATTGTGCGTCAAGTTGGTTATTTGTTAGAAACATTAGAACTTTTAGGAACTGACATCTATATTATAGATACGCCTTCTCGGGGTGATGTTTAAGCATACTAACAAGTCTGACCATCACTATGGTAATAAAGAACTCAGTACTTAAAAAGCGAATGTAGCCGATGAATTTGGTCCAGCGGTATTGCATGCGAAATTCCACCATGTGTGTCTTGAACGGGCACCGACTTTTCTTCCACTTTTATATGATTTTCCAAATTACCTCTCAAAAAATTCTGACGCGGTACGCGATTAGATTACGATTCCTTCCATTCAAATACTTTCAAATTCATCGTTCGTGTGACCTAAATTTATAATGGAGGATGATTTTGAAACGGAAGTTAAAGACGTTGGAGAAGAGATAGTAGATTTATTTATGTTGCGCGTTGTAAGGAGACAAGAGACTCACTTTTACATAGGGCAATAAGCATTCATGCTTTATAAAATACGTGAATTTCTTGAATAACTCAAGAAACATTTGCTTCTCAAGGGCGAGTTTGGGTTTGTTCTACATTTATTTCCATTGTGCTGACGGGGAAATTTTTATAGTACTTTCCTATTTGTCAGATAACTGCTAACTTTAGAGTTTACAAATTTACAGTTGCCCCTATCCAAAACTGGACGACTGTCTAACTGAAGGACTGGGTGGCTGGTTGTTGTCCTTCTAACAATAGCAAATATATAAGATAAACTGCTATAATAACGACATTTAATATTTATTTCAGTTCTTGGCATTCAATAAATTTATGTATAAATTCAGGAAACCTTTATTTTCTCCTAAACGTTAGTAAAGAATATAATGTTGCGGAGTGATGAAAAGGCTTTACTGTATCCGTATTGAAGGCAGTAACCAATCTTCGAAGAATGTGCTATGAACACAAAGCTGCAAAACAATGAATTGGAAAATTGTTTATTTTTATTAAATTCTAGAGATGATAGACAAGTATATTGTCCTAAGCCCTAATTCACTATTACAATTAGAGCAAAAGTCATACATTTCTGTGTGAGCTCCTCTTCTGTCCATTTTCCTTTTATCCAGTACATTTTATTTTAAAATTATATATATTATTTTAAAATTCGTTTACATTTTTCGTAATTTCACATAACTGGGACCAGAACTCTTGGCGGTAAATATACTCGTACTTCTTCGTATAAAATAAAGATTTGCTTCTTGTATCCAGCAGATATGGCATTATTGCCTTCAACTATACGATTATACAAGAGTTATTACGTTGTGGATTATAGGTAGGTGCAAAAGTTTTATTTTTTCCCGCTGAATTGGTACAGTATAGAAAATATTCTACCGTCCGTGCCTTTGTAATTTTAAATTTAAATAACATTAATAAAGCCAAAATTTCACAACCATTGTAAAAAAAATTGTGTTCACTTCCTGAGGACTTGATCACATTTCAAGACTTCAAAAATATTCTGCTTCAAATGAGATGAAAGTTTGACACATAACAATGAAAAAACTGAGAAAGGATCAAACGTATGTATAATGGTTTCACGTTAGCTTCTAATAACTGAGGAAAAACAAAAGAACATTAATAATAATAATCGGATGTCAGGGTTGCTTAGCAGAATTATTGTAGTTGAGTAGAGAAATTTCTTGTTTTTATATCGTACTATTACGTAACATTGGTCGCAATCAAATCCAAGTTCATTTCATCGCATCTTCTTTGAAAAATTTGCAGGTCAAGAAATTACTTACTTCTTTTATCGGCACCTTGTTAACACATTTTGAAAATTTCCCACTGGGACCTAGGATAAGCCAGTTGATTCAGCAACCATCTTCATGCCTTACGGCTTGCTGTCAATTAGCCTAAATTTAAATATTACGAATATATTCCAATTTATGTCAATTGTTCAGAATTCCGACAACAATTTCTTATGCATTTACCTTTACGCACATACACTCTTCATGCCCCGCCAATCTTTACTCCTTGATTTAATGTATGAATAATTTTAAATTTATATTTCAGTCTGATCAATCCAGTACGAGCCTTGCTTTACAGAGGACTTGAATTGGAATTTACGAATATTTATTATTCTTAAACTTGTATATGACACTTAACAATGATACCCATTAATATCTTAAACTGTTTTACCAAGCAGGTTTAAATGTACGTTGCATTATGCATTAACAATAAAAAATATTAAAAATATAATTTATTTCAAAACTCCGTGTCGTTTACATGCTGACCCAGCAGCTCATTTTTAAATTAATAACATTGCAAAAGTCAAGGAAGCAACGTATTATTATTATTATTATTATTATTATTATTAGCATCATCATTACCATCATCATCATCATTAGTCGTCCACCCTTTGTAGTGGGATATTGCCTGTCATGACCAAATTCGCAAGCGTAGAAGTGTAGTAACAATATTTTTCAGAGTTTCTTCAACCGTAACATGTAGAGATTGCAAAGCATAGGCTATCTCTTATAATTAAAATGTAGGGAAATAAGTCAATAAAGCTGTGATCCAGATTTAAGTGTGTCGTGTCCTTAGCAAATCATCTTATCCTCTCACATCAGTCGTCCTCGCTTTGGAGATTTCACACAGGTTAGCTATAGCTAAAAATGGACGACTTTTCCACATCTTGAGCCCCTATTGTAAACATTGGTTCTTGTTTGTATTTGTGTGAGGCTAAGTAAAGATGATCATTAAAAATCATCCACGAGGAAAAGCGGAAGTGTTGGGGAGGGAAGAGGTCTAAAGAGAGGATAAAGTTTGAAAGGGAACGACTGCTCCACTGCCTATGTAGCCTGTCTTCTCGACGAAGAAAACACAGTCAGCTTAGTACCTTCTACAGAAGTACCTAGACTTGTTTGTGCGCTGTGCTTAAGAACGTGGCTCTATATTATTTAAATAATAAGACGTAGAGTGTTATGGCTTACACGTAACAAAAATAAGCATTTCACTTTTATCTCTTAACCATGCTTGATAATTTGGAAGGTCCTGTAGGTGCATATGTAGGCTTCGATGTTGGTTTAGCAACTACTAGACTAAAGATAATATTCCTCTAAAATACACGGATCCTCTGCCCTGATATTCAGACGTAGTACCGAAAGGGTATGACTTCAAATAGAAGTCACACAACAGCACAGGCTGCAAATACCGTACAATTCTAACATTTAGTGCCCACGGAAATTCCAGGTAGAGGGTATATAATTAATCTTCATGGCATAAGTAAAATTACGAAAGCAAATTATAAAAAAGCAGTTAAAAACAGACTTAAATTGTATGATTACGACATGTGTAATTAAAAAATTCGCCAATAATTAATGAGGAACTGGAACAGATTTCTTCAGATAATCCCGCCTTCCACTGCTAGTATTGTCTCATCAGTGCTACATGCACATTTATTCACCTATCCTATATGACCTTAGAATTGGACAGCGTCGTTAAATGAAACACTTTCACCTCCGCCAAACATTGCACGCTATACGAAAATCCTGGCGATCTATCAATCTATCCGAGGAAGTGCTGTCTTAGATCAGAGGATTAGCTAAGTTGTATGTGATAAATGAGAAACGGTTGGCCACATAATTGACCCTAGGTAAACGAGCCGTCGTAATGTAACTAGCCTGGAATTAGAGTCTAGATTAAATGTAGGCGATTCATTTGGTTGTATTAAATCTAAACACAGTCGATCAGAAACAGAGATGTGGCCGGTATTTATAGAACACAATTCTCACAACGTGTCAGCTACCCACAGGAGAAAAATAATTGTCAAATCTGCCAGTCATGAAAATGTGTCTTAAAGATAATGAGTCCCTCTTAGAAAGCTAATGGTCTCTCATCTGGCCAACTCATTGTATTATTCTTACTTTAGATGCCGGACTGCTGGCTAGAAATCAGTATCCGGAAGGTCCTGCGACCGGCCACCTCGACACAGGTTTTTCTTGGTTTCCCTGTGTCTACAAGCGAATGCTGAGACGGTTCCCAAGTTTCCAAGTTGCTACTACATGCCTCTCATGTAGCCCTCCCGATTTAAATTTTCTAGTTACTTTTTTTTTTATGTTTGTGTACATGTAAACTGCCACTGGGTGAAAACCCAATTGCAGTTAATAAATATTATTATTATTATAAATGCCGGAAAGTCGTCAACATCTTCTTAAGTATGAGTCTGTGGTCACAGATCTCCGGCAGCTGGTTTCAGTCCTCAAATCAACACCACACTATGAGATACACTTTTGTGCTATGTTCCCATCGGCGCCTATGTTTTAAAGTGATCATCTGCTCTCAGGTTTTCAACCAAGACCTCTTATGCACATCGCATGTAGTCTGGGATTTCTTTCTGCCTTGTAAGCTAGACTTGTAATTATAAGAACGGGTTTTTTGGAGAATAAGATAACAATTATCCGGACGTGAGGAAACTTTGATAAGAGGCTAAGGTCCACCAAAGACTGCAATGCCAGAAGAAGAAAAAAAAGAAGAAGAAATAAACTTACAAATTCATGAAGGTGAATGTTAAAACATTTGTCAGTTGTCCAGTTGCTCCTTCTTTCTTCGATTCTTGGCCTTGTTTACCCACCGCCTTACTTTCAGACAGGGTCTAAATTTGCCTGTTCAGACATAAACATTCAAACCGAGTTATGATACAAATATCTAAAGGTTAAAAAACACTATTTCCTTGTATATATATATAATTCTTTCTTTGGCCAACTTACAGTTTCGTAGAAAGAAATTGCACGGCCCTTAAAATGGCCAGATTCGCCTAAACCGGCAGATAATAATGCGAACAGTATTCTTATAATGAAAGCCAATGAGATGCACTATTTCTCAAATTTATTTGATAAAGTACTCTACATGTTTCGGACATGTCCACTGTCCATCATCAGGACCATCTCAACACTGTACACACACAATAAATATTTGCAATTCTAAGAGTAGTTCTGTTGGCGTCTGCTAGCGTGGTCGGGACGTTCCTGGATGATCCTGACCACGCTAGCAGACGCCAGCAGAACTAGAATGGCAAATACCTATTGCGTGTTTACAGTGTTGATGATGGACAGTGGACCTGTCCGAAATAGTGCATCTAGTTGGCTTTCATTATAAGAATATATCACGATGCACGGTCCTCTGAATGTCAAATGCGAACAGTTTACGTAAGTTACTCAATGAATCGTTTGTTTTGTTCACCTCAAGTTGTTGGAATGGCGATTTAATAGTTTACTAATTGGTAAATCGACTGCAACCTAGTATTTCGCCTTTGAAGTCAAATAATATGAAAGCAGGGCCAGAAGCAAGTTTCAGAACAGTGAAGAGGATGTGATAACTGGAACTGAAATTATTCAGTTAATTAGAGAGAAACATACTTTCAGAAGCCGTAAATATTTTTTCTAACCTTTCTCCAAAATTTAACTTTAGTTCATAATACCTCTTCTTCCCCTCTTCTGCCTAAGAAACCAATGATAGAAATATACAAAACTATACGTTTGTTTCTTGTTTTGCTTGAATTAACCTGGGATCCCATTGTAAGTACAGACAGGGACTGTGCACACATAACAATGAAATACTGAGGACAATGGTTGGACCGAAAATTGGAACAATGAAAGATGAGGAAATTGCATAATAAACATTCGCGCAGGCTGAAACTTTGGTGTAATTCCTTTCGAATTATCGAATCAACAAAAGACGGATTTTGATTTACATGGCAACATCCAGAGAATATGGCATTGTGGTATGTCAAAATTCACAAATATGAAAAGCCTGTACACCGTTTTCATCCGGAAATCTCAAGGTATTGAGATTGGTAGACTGTAGTACTATGTTAAGTATGAAGTTCTCAGCCGAACTATAGTCGTCCCTGGTAGGCGTGTATGAACATGACTGTGCGATGAGAGGGGACGTTATTAGCTACCTGTAAAATCTAAAGCTACGAAGACACCTCCTGCCGAATGCATTTATTTAAGGACTGTAATTGTATTTCTGCCTGCCATATTGTGTTTATATGAGCGTATTTGTTATAAGTAGGATACATTTTACGTGTTTGATGTTTTTATGACCGTGCATCATAGTATAGACTTTTCAAAATACCAACTTAGTGCACAATTCTTTTAATATTCAACAATATATATGTTACATTACACTCCTCAACAT
>Ga0209629_10002374_pt1 | contig 12768 bp, 9 predicted proteins | sample TergutCu122P5_FD_187286 | JGI IMG/M metagenome (GOLD analysis project Ga0209629, IMG submission 187286) | Cubitermes ugandensis P5 segment gut microbial communities from Kakamega Forest, Kenya - Cu122 P5 (SPAdes) (version 2) | ecosystem: Host-associated > Arthropoda: Insects > Digestive system >... | reverse complement strand
TATCAGTTTTAACAATTTAAAGTAAACAATAATCAGTTATAAGTATAAATCCGAGTCAACTCTTCTTAGCGATAAGACTGATAAACAGTCAACCTAAATCAGGAAAAGACAGAACATTCATTCAAGGGTTCAGAGATAGATAGAAATTTTTCGTATTCCAAACTTGATGCGGTTCTGGATGGAAACAGGCAAACACCGCGAATTCACGTTCAACCACAGCCAAAAGAATCGGCAACATCAGGGCTTACGGATTTAGTTTCCGGTTTGGGAGGCTTATTTGATATTTCTTTATCCGATTCGGATTATGACCCCGCTGAAGCGGAATTTCAACGCCAACAGAAACTAAAAAAGAAAAAGCATCCCCAAATAAAAAAGGGAATTAGTAGATAAAAACGAGTAATTAACATTTTAAATTTTATAAAATTATGGCACAAACAGTATCAAACGATGCATTATGGGAGAAGTTGAAGGAAATGGATGAGAAAATAGATGTTGTCCAAACAACTGTCACGTTGAAAGGGAAACAAACAGAAAAGTCGGCAGAATCTGCAAAGGTAGAAATATATACCACTATATTCGAGGAAATAGCTTCGAGAATGGAAATAGCGGTAACGAAAACAAAAGAATCGACTATTGTTGAGCATCAACATCAGCACAGAATTGATATTGATATTCAATCCAATTGGTTTTTCTTTTCTTGGCTTGTATTGGTTGTTGTTATATTCGGATTGTTTTGGGTTATTGCCGATCAACGAGAAACGATTAATGAATATTCGGGTAATGATTTGAAATACAGGTATGTTAAAATGATAGGGCAAGCCAATGAAGACAGTTTTACCAGATTGGATCAGCAATTCCAATTCAACGACAGTATCAAAATTATTCGCAAGCAAGTGGAACGATATGAGGAGTTGGTAAAGAAACAGGCGGAGAAGATGGAACGAACCAAAGAGAATCATGAGCAAAATACGATAATACAAAAAGAGATTGATAGATTGAAAAACAAGAAATTTAATTAAATTGCATAAAAACCATTTTTCTGTAAATAAAATTTACTACTTTTGTGGTAAAGGAAAGGGAAAAGAAAATATGTGAAATGATTTGTTTAATGTAAAAATTGAGCTAAATGCTCTTATTCTCTCCTATTCAAGATATTGTGTAAATTTCATCCGAGAGTAAGAAACAGAAGTTCATGTCTTTGGGTGTGAACTGTTCGTGCCCTTATTAGGATGATGGAGTTACCAGAGCCACTGAATAGGATAATAAGTGATCAAAGAACAGTTTCACGCTTCTTTATTTGATTAAATATAATGATACAATTTACTTATTAGAAAAATATTTCGAATGTCAAATTTAAACGAAGACATATTCAATTCAGATGCTCTCGAACTGATTTTAAGATTCGGAGAGCACACTCGTGAAAATTTTGACAAAGCAAAATTTCAGTACTCTTTTGAGCACATTAAAAATTTGCTCGACAACAAGGAACTGCCCTGTTATTTTTCAAAGCAGACTGACACAGAACATAAAATAACCATTCCGCTATATGATTTTGGCGGACAACTCGAAATTATTGCAACTTGGCATAAAACATTTACATATGAAATCAAGGTTAACAAACGCAAAAAAACAAAATATAACTCTAATGTAGAATTGAATGAAAATCAATATCAAATAGAGCAAAACTGTTGTATTCGATTTATTGATATTGAGGAACAATACGATAACTTTTCCATATTACAAGAACTTACTGATTTTAAAAAGAGAATTGATAATCTCGAAATTGCCCCGAAAACTCTGATTGAAAATCAGCGTGAAATTTGGACAAAGTACATTGAAGCACAGGATCTTCTTATCAAACATTTGCAAGAACCATTCAATTGTACAGGGAAATACAGTTTAACAGAACAGAAAAACAATAAAGGAGATGTTTCGAGATTCAAATTCAAAGTTGATTTGGTTTCGGATAAAAATGATGAATACAGAGTTTTCGAGGAAGAACTGAAAGCGCTTGATATTGAAGAAACATTTGATTCAGAAGGAACTGTTTTTCTTGCAATGGACGAAATTTTTAGAGGGCTTGATTCAATTATTAGCAAGAAATTTTCAGAAATATTTGAAAGAGAACAAAAAATTGGTTGTATTCTCAAAATTAGACCATTCAGTATTGTTCAAAGGATTCAATCATTGATTCCACAAGCAAAAATCACAAAAGGCAAAGAGCGTAGAGAAATATGGATTACGAATTTGGCTGATAGTTTGAAGTCCATAAATCCTATTATGTCGGAGTTCGGATTTAGTTTAGCAGATGTCGCTGTTGATTTTAAAATCAAGAACATTGAAAATCTTTATCATTCTCCTTTGAATGAGAAATTTCATTTGACTTTTGGCAGAAGTAAATTTCAGAAAAAGGAATCTAAAATAGAAATGTTGTTACCCGAACCAATAACAGACAATACTTTTCGTATTGTAAAAACCGTATCGCCCGAATTGGAACTTGATGTGTTTATTTTCTTTCGCTCGTTATGTCGCATTTACGGAAAAGAAAATATCGAAATTTCGTATTCATATATCTATAAACCAAAAGACAAAGAACAAATTAAATTCTTTGAATCTGATTTTTCAACCGAATATTGGACGGATATTAGGAGAGAATTATACTTAATGGACTTTGATGTAACTGTTAGCGAACTTGACCAAACCTTATATTTTGATTTTTCAGACAGAGAAGATTTAACTGCAAAATACGAATTGTTAAAACAATTACACAAGTTTGATATTACAAAATCGCCGTTAGATGATGATTTTAGATTTAAAGTAAAAACAAACTTGATTGCCAAAAAGACAGCCAAACAAATCTTTCAAGAAAAAATTGAAAAATTGCGAGGTGTTGAATTTGTTTTTGACAAAACAAAAAAGGACTATGATAAAAAACAAAGGAGAGAAACTGTTTTTATCGGTAATTTAAGTGCTAACGAATCGTCAATAAATCAGTTAGTTTTCAATATTCCTAATTTTTACAAAGACGAAAAGAAACTTGCAAACGCATTTCTTAAATTCATTGAAACCAAGCCCGAAATAAAAGCAATTCAAGCAAATTTGAAAGGCGATGAAGCAAAAACAAGGTGGTTGCGTGAAGCTATGGATAAGTTGAAAGAAAAAAATCAGCAATCGGACAAACCAAATAGTAAACCCGTAAATCCTAAAATTAGAGATTTTATTTTTGATTCGGCTAAGGCAGAACCAACATACAAATTTGATTTTACGCCGATCAGAGAAACTGATGAATATAAAACATTTTCAAAGTCTGAAATATTGAAACTTAATGATTCTCAAAGAGAATCCGTTTTGAGAGCATTATTTGCAAAAGATTTATGTTTGTTACAAGGACCTCCGGGTACCGGTAAAACTACGGTCATTGCAGAATTAATTTGGCAGCATATAAGACAAAGCCAAACAACTCGGTTATTGGTGACTTCCGAAACCAATCTTGCTGTTGACAACGCTTTGGAAAAACTGATGAATGTAAAAAATGCCAATCCCGAATTAGCAAAATATATTACACTCATTAAACCCATCCGTTTTGGAAAAGCATCAAAATTTGAAGAAGAAGGTAAAAAATATTCAATTGAAAGAATTGAAAAATGGCTCGAAGAAGAATATGTGAAAGAGGTTGAGTATGAAAATGAACAATTAGGAAGCTCGGACGAATTAGAGGAAGATGCCATAGAGGATAATCCAAGTATCAATGCCATTCAGCAATGGATGATGCGAATTGCAGACCGTTCTGATAATAGAAATCCAAAATACGACAAAGCATTGAAAGATTGGGTCATAGAATTATCTATTCCCACAAAAGAAACTAAACAATTTTTTAAAGAGAAGTATTTCAAGTATGCCAATGTTATCGGGAGCACTTGCAGTTCAACAGGAAGTAGTGCATTTGCAAGAGATTATCAAACAATTTTTAACCCAAATGCAACAAAAGAAACATTTTGGAAAATTAGTGAAATAAACTTTTTGATTGAAAAGAAACCTGATTCTCGTAAAATATATTCATTAATTGAAGAACTTGGTTTAGATTTAAATAATCCAAGAGCAAATAAATTTGAAGAATTAAAGTCAGCATTAAACACTTATCAGTCAATAATTTTTGATACTGTTATAATGGACGAAGCGAGCAAAGCAACTCCACCAGATTTGCTTTTACCTTTGTGTTTTGGTAAAAAATCAATCATAATCGGCGACCATCGACAATTACCACCTTTACTAAACGAAAAGGATTTCAAAGAAACTTTGTTGGATTTACAAGACAAGAAAGCTAAAGAATTGGCAGATGAAATAGACCGAGAATTTGTTGAAACTTCGCAATTCAAGCGGTTAATCCTAAATCCGCAAGTATCGCCTACAATAAAATCGACTTTCAATGTTCAATATCGGATGCATCCGCATATCAATGATGTAATAAAGCAATTCTATTTAGATGATGAGTGTGGCGGATTGGTATGTGGATTGGATAAAGAACAAGTTGATAGTCCTGATTTGAAAAATTCACAAAGTCGCTATCACGGATTTTTTCATGACGGTTTTATTAATGACAACACACATACAATTTGGGTAAATGTCGATGAGCCGGAAATGATTGATGGCACTTCAAGAACAAATGATATGGAAGTTGAAGCTGTAAAAAGGGTATTGATTTATCTTAAAAATTCGCAAGGCTTTGATGAGTATATGAAATTTTGGGACGGAATAAAAGATGAAGAAAAGCGTAAATTAGAAAAGGAAATTGGCATTATTAGTTTCTATGGTAAGCAAGTAGGCAAGCTAAGAGAAGTACGAACAACAGCAAAAACACTTGGTATTCCTATTCGTTTGAATACTGTTGATAAATTTCAGGGTATGGAAAGGAACATAATAATTGTTTCTACTGTACGTAGTGATAAATTAAACAAAGGTAACAATATTGTTGTCCAAAATTCAGATATTGGTTTCGCTAAAGCACCGGAACGTTTAAATGTTGCTCTTTCGAGAGCAAGGCGATTGTTAATTGTTGTTGGAAATAAAAATTTCTTCTATAAATTCAAAGACCGAGAAGGTAATCCATTGTATAAAAATGCAATAGACGAAATTGCGAAGAATGGGAGAATAATTGATTATAAGTCACTTAATAACAGTATTTAAAATTAGCCATGATATTACCCATTCGATTATATAATGTTGAAAAAGATTTTAATGTAGATATTCACACGGTTGTTGAATTTTTGAGAGGTAAAGGTTTCGATGTAAAGGAATACCGTCACACAAAAATTTCCGAAGAAGAATACGCATTTATTGAAGAAGAATTTTCAGATAAAAAAAAATCTATTGATATTGATTTGGTTGAAGATGATAACGAATTTGTTAATAAAACTATTATTGATATATTTGAAGAAACTGAACATGAAAATAACAAATCGTTATCTTCAGTCGATATTGAAATTTACAAATCCATTCAACAAAGGAAAAAATTAACCGAAATTTATATTGGATCAATTTCTTTCCCTTGGAAATATGCGATTGCTGATTATGTCGCAGATTGCACAGAAGCAATACCTTTCACATCATTTGATAAAGTAATATGTGGTTTATTAAGTATTGAAGACGTTTTAAGTTTTGAAAAAATAGCAACAATATTGGGATTAAATGTGATAGATAATCCTAATAATAACCAATACAAAGATTTTGCCGAATACGAAATCTTGGTTGAAGCCCTTACCTCATTATTCGATTTTGGAATGATTGAGAAAGGCGACAATTTCTTTTCTTCTTGTCGCTTAACAGAAATTGGCAGAGAATATGCAACAAGTGGAAAGAAATTCAAAACAACAATAAATAAAGAATTTAAACTCTATTTTGATATTACAAATAACAATCACGAAAAAGCAAAAGAGATTTTTCAAGATATAAAATCAGATAGCTACTTACCTACAATGGATGCAGATTATTTTTCTGAAGAAAACTATTTAAAAACTTTTGCAGAAAAACAGATTCCCGAAATATACAATCCAGATTACGGGAACTCTTTTACAAACTCCTACCTGAAAAAGATTACAATGTGTTCTATTAATTTGAATGCAGGTATATTATACGATTTTCAACTCAATACTTTTAGTGTAATAATTTACAACAAGCAAATAAGGTCTGATTATTTCACAGAGACAGCCAATTCTAATGAAGATTTGAAAACAAAAATAATTCAAACTTATTTTTCTGCATTACTACCATCAAATGTATTGAAAAGCGAACTACAACAGCAATTTGAAGAAAAAGCTTTTGAGGTTCAAAGCGAAACAGATTATTTGTTATTTCTAAACAAGCCGCAAGAAGCAGTTGAAAAAATAAACGAGTACCATAAAGAATGTGATGTAATAGAAGAATTACATTTTTGGCAAAATCTTGAACCTTTTATAGAAAATGATTTGACGGAATTATTTTTTAATGTTCCCGACTTATGCGAGAATCACAATAAAACCATTCAAAAACTTTCAAAGGCAAGACCTAATTTGAAAATTTTCCTTGCTTTTGGCTCAAGCCAAATTGATAAAGACAAGTTGTCAAAAGATATATTTTGGCAAGACAATAGTCCTTTTCAAAAATTTGGGTGTTTTACAAAAGATTATTTTATTTATGATTTTTCTTATCTTATACCATTTCAAGACAAAAATTACGCTATCAATAATCTCACAAAACAACAAGTAGATAATCAAGAAAAAGTGGAGCAATGGAAAAAGAAATTTGCTCAAAAATATATTCCAGAACTGTTGGAAAAAATAAAAGAGGATTTGCAGAATAAATTTGATGTTTCATCGAAAAGCATTGAGTTTGTAGAAAATGTAGATTCCGACCTTTTGGATTTTGATTTGTTGATTTCTGAATTGGGATTTTATGATCAATATAAAATTTTGAAACAATCTAAGAATGACTTATTAGAAAATCTCAAAAAACAACATAAGCAAGTTTTATCAGAAAAAACTGAAATACTGAAAAATGAAGTTGATATTGAAAATATAGAAAAATTAGAACAAATAAATAAAATCAAAACAAATATTACGAAATTAGAAAATGATTGTTTATCTGAATATATTGATATTTTAGACCAGCTTGGAACAATCAAAAAAGAATTATCTGAAAAGGAATTATTCATTAAGGATCAATTACTTGCAAAACATTACATTATAGATACAAATGTATTTGTTGATTATCCTGAAATTTTGTCTAAAATTGACAATAAGCATAATATTGTTCTTTCAGCAAGGGTGATTGATGAACTCGACAACTTAAAGCGCAAATTGAAAGGCGGTGAAAAAACAAATGTAGAAAAAGCCTTAAAATTGATAAATCAAAAACTTGGCAAGAAAAAAAATAATATCAGAACGGCAAGAGCGGATTTTAGATTATTGCCCGAAGATTTTGATAAAAGGTCGCCTGATAATCAAATTCTTTGTGTAGCATTGATGTATAAAGACAAAAATCCGTTTCTCCTTACTTCGGACAATGGATTGCAAGCCAAAGCAAAAATTTTCGAAATACCAACTTTGAGTTTAGCGGAGTTCTTAAACCCCAAAGAAAATGAGAAGTTTATAGTTAAGAAACAATACAAACAAATTAAATTGTAATTTTATGACAAAATTAGAAAATATTACGAATAATTTTAAACAACCTAAAACATTGCAATTAATACGTTTAGAGAATTTAATAGAATTTTGTTGTTTAAGATGTGGCAAAATAAAAAAGTCAAAATTATATGCAATTTGTGATGATGAAAAAGACAAGAAGATTTGTAATGCTTGTTATGGATATTTACTAACTAATAAAAAAGAAACAGAATAAATTACTCAACTATGTCAAGATATGAAAGTTCAAGATTTGTTAAAAATCCACAAGTAATGAACCAACAGGTATTAAAGGTTGCTTGTGAGAAATTGGGTTGGAAATACGAGGTTAGGAATAACGAACTACTAATAACCGACATTAAACAGAATGAGAAGTTGCATGGCGAATATGCTCTCAAAGTTTCGGGGGATCAAGTAACCTACAATAGTTACTACTTAAAAAATGGTAAAGAATTGATAGCGGAATTACAATCAGTTTTTTTCCCACTCAATGTAGAATACGCTAAAAAAACAGTCATCTCATCATTTGAACAAAAAGGTTTTTCATTTAAGAAGTTGTATGATTTTAAACCAACAACCGAAGAAGTCGAAAAATTTTGTATGGTAGGATATACTAAACTTCCAAATGAAAAAGAAAAACGCTTTGAAATACAATTTTCAATACAAAACGATGGAACTGTAATAACCGATTCCAATTATTTGCCAGACGATGTCAATGACTTAGCACATAAGGCAATGGATGAAATAGAAAGCAAATTCGGTAACACACGAATTATGACAAAGAAGCCCGAATATGACAAGTTTATAGCAAAATTAAACTCAACAAATAAAATTGATAACAAAAACATAAACCAAATAAAACAATGATAGAATGAAAACTTACGATACTTTTACCCCCAACATATTAGAAATGCAGGGTAGAATTGAAAGGAAGCCTTTTAATTTTATTGCCGATAATTGCAAAATCTGGCATTCAGGCAATTGTATTTCTGATTGGGACTCTACTTTTCATATCGATGCTGAAATCAATCCTTTTGGCAAGGAAATTGAGATAACGCTCGATAATTCCGAACTATCCAAATATATTACTGACTTTTTTACTTTCTCTGAAATATCTCTAAATCAGGACAGGGTACTTTGGAGTAATAATCTGTTGAGTGGTTGCATTGGATCGGAAGAATATGAGCCAATCAATATGTCACTTTTCTATTATCGAGGAGTTTTATCAAGAGTTTATTTAAACGTCGAAATTCCTGTAAGGGTAATGTTGGAACTGACCTCAAATAATGCAGGACAAATTGATGATGTTGAAAATCCGTTGAAAAAAATTGCTGATGAGATTCAAAATGCTCGAAAAAATAGTTAAATAAACAATTGTAAATAAATTCAATAAAGTAATTTTAAACATAAGAATTATGATAGATTTAAGTGGTATTTATTTTGTATCGAATAGTCATCAACGATATGAAAACGGAATTCCTGTTCGGGGATTACAACAAGGTTGTAAGCGTGCCATCAAAATTGAAAATAATATCAATGGAGGGGAAGGCTATACTGTAACTGCTTTTAATTTAGATGGAAATCATCCTGTTTGGGGTAACAATATTCAAATGGCACCAAAACCAATGAAAGTAATACAACAAACATCTGATAAAATTGTACTTCGTGGCTTTGGATTTGACCAAATGGCACTTATGATGGGTGCTGGAGATGATGCCTCATTCGCTCACTATGGTTTGAGTCTTTTTATAGAAAACGAGAAGATTGAAAAATGTATTTTGCATATGCATGATAGAAAAGTTGATATAGAATATTATTTGTAAAAATATGGACGAAGTTTTTTTTAATATCAAAGAAATGATAAAAGCAAATTTTCCTTTGCTTTATCTGACAACCTCTGAATACAGCAGAGTTACTCAAAAAATCCGAACAATCGCTTTCGGATTGGATTATGATTTTCACACTTGGGATTGTGTTGATGGACTGCAAACACATGTAAGAGACCCAAGCAATAAACTAAAAGAAGTAAAAGAACATGCTGCGAATGGCGAAACCAAAGATTATATCGGTTTTTTGGAATATATCCGTAAAGGTCTGATTCGTCAAAACGATGAAAAAAAAGAAATTTTTCTTGTAGAAGATTTCCACAAATATTTTGATAATGACCATGTAATTGTCAGCTTGCGGAAATTGTCCGTTGAATTAAAAATCTGTAATAAGCATTTGGTTTTTCTTTCACCATTTTACAAATTGCCCGAAGAAATAGAAAAATATCTTACTGTTGTAAATATGCCTTTGCCTGATCGAAAAGATTTGAAAACACGATTGAGTGTAATTGCAGGTAGAGAAACCACAATTAACCCCGACCTCGAAAAATACATAATTGATTCAGCTCTTGGACTAACTGATACCGAAGCGGATTTGGCTTTTCGTTTGGCAAAAGAAAAAGTTGGATTAGACAAAAAAGAAGCAATTCAAATTATTGCGAACGAAAAAGAACAAATTATCAAAAAAAGCGGAATTTTAGACTATTTTCAAGTAGATATGGATTTAGAAAAAAGTGTTGGAGGTTTGGATAATTTGAAACTTTGGCTTAAACAGAGAAGTAAATCGTTTGAACGCAAAGCAAAAGATTTCGGATTAAAAGAACCGAAAGGAATACTTTTGCTTGGAGTTCCGGGTTGCGGAAAAAGTTTAACAGCTAAATGTGTAGCGACCGAATGGAAGCAGCCATTACTCCGTCTTGATATTGGAAAAGTATTTCAAGCAGAAGTCGGAAGTAGTGAAAATAATATCCGTCAAGCAATAACAACAGCTGAAGCCGTTGCGCCTTGCGTTTTGTGGATTGATGAAATAGAAAAAGGGTTGAGTGTTGGCGGTGGCGAGAAAGACGGCGGTACAAATTCGCGTGTTTTTTCTACAATTCTAACTTGGATGCAGGAAAAAACTAAACCTGTTTTTGTTGTAGCAACTGCAAATAATATCAGCGACTTACCGCCTGAATTGTTACGAAAAGGCAGGTTTGATGAAATCTTTTTTGTTGATTTGCCAACCAAAGAAGAACGAGCAAATATTTTCAAAATCCATTTGGCAAAATACGGTCAAACTTCAATATTCGACATTGATTGTCTTGCTGATAAATCAAAATTCTTCAACGGCGCAGAAATTGAAGAATCCGTAAAAGAAGCAATGTTTTTATCGTATGTTGAAAATCCCGACAACAATCAAATTTCTTTGAAACATTTGGAAAAAGCGATCGAACAAGTTGTTCCATTATCTCAAACAATGAAAAAGAAAATAGATGGTTTAAGGGATTGGGCTTCTACGAGAGCAAGGCTCGCAAGTAAAAAATGTAATGAGGAAGATATTGTAGAAACCATTGAGGATAAAAAAATTAAACAGACAAAAAGAGAAATCGTTGAGGATGTTTTTTAAAAATCTCTTTACATAGATAAATAAAAAAAGACTTTAGAATATTCTACCCATTATGAGCAACAAATCGGAATAATGAGGGTATAGAGTTGCTAAAAAAGACGTCAATTTTTTTATATTAAGATAATTTTTTGTATGTTTGTAGTCGAAAAACGTTCTTTGTAGTTAATGCAAAATAGTGTAAAAAATGAGGTTAGCTCGTTTCTAAATCGTTACCTATCGAGATTTTTGTGTTTGTAACTAACTTGCTTGCAAGTAGAAAGAGAAATGGGTATGTCTGCCGGAATACGTACTCACCCCTGAAATACCGAGTTTGTCGCTGATAAATTTCAGATGTTTATTGATTCTGCGAGTAACATCTTGTACTCGTTTTTTCTGCTCCATCGGTGTATTATAACCGTCAAGGTATGGAAAAACATAATTATTTGGGTTTTTATCGGAATTTCCCCATCGCTCTATGATTTGTTTCATTTCAGGTGTGAGTAACGCCTCTATCTCTTTTTTTTCGCGAGAAGTATGCAGTGTTTTAGAACGATAAAAATGTATTTCATCGTTGTCGATATTGGAAAATTTGAGTTTCAGCATATCATTGACATTGATGCCATTGCATAAATAAAGGAAAAACCACAGGTCGCGATAGTGTTCGGTTGCTTCTGTTCCATCGGAAAAGGTTATTATCTGTTTTATTTGTTGCAAGTTAAGAGCCATTTTTCGCCCTTTGCCAATTGGTATTTCATATTTACCTTTTCCAAATGGGTATTGATTTTCTTTGATTATTCCTGCTATTTTAGCATCGTTGAAAATTGCACGCAAACACCTTATATAAATAGAGATGGTTGCATAACTTTTCCCTTCTGCAAGCAACGCTTTTTCGTATTTTTTGAGCCAATCTGCTGAAATAGTCTCAAATGGAATATTTGCGCCGGAATAGTTTTCCAAATGCCTGTATGCACTCCTATTGGCAAGTGCGTTGCCAACTGAACCCTCTTCCATTAAAGCAGAGGGTCGGCGGTTCGAATCCGTCAACGCCCACCTTGAAAATCAAGGACTTACAAGAGATTGTGAGTCCTTTTTGTTTCGTATGAACACACAAATTTGCACACAGAATTTTGAATGGGACATTGAATTGATATTTTGGCAGGCTTTTGAATGAAGCCTGCTTATTTTTTTAGTCTCAATTCCCTGCCATTCAATATTTTATTTTTCGATATACTTATATTGGCAATCATCCAAATGGTCATTAACGTAACCAACTGCCTGTAAATGAGCATAACAAATCGTTGTACCGAAAAATTTGAATCCCCGCTTTTTCATGTCTTTGCTAATAGCGTCTGACAAGGGAGTGGACGCAGGAATTTCGTTCAAAGATTTCCAATGGTTCATAATCGGTTTACCTTCAGGAAGAAAAGATTTTAAGTACAGACAAAAACTGCCGAATTCTTTTTGAACTTCTAAAAAATGTTGCGCATTGGAAATGGTTGCCTGTATTTTTTTGCGGTTGCGGATAATTCCGCTGTTCTGCATCAAATGCTCTACATCTTCTGCCGTCATTCCGGCAACTTTTTCGGCATCATAACCGGCAAAGGCATTTTTATAGGCTTCACGCCTTTTGAGAATGGTTATCCAACTCAATCCCGCCTGAGCGCTTTCCAAAACCAAAAATTCAAACATTTTTTTATCG
>Ga0209629_10002373_pt1 | contig 12768 bp, 14 predicted proteins | sample TergutCu122P5_FD_187286 | JGI IMG/M metagenome (GOLD analysis project Ga0209629, IMG submission 187286) | Cubitermes ugandensis P5 segment gut microbial communities from Kakamega Forest, Kenya - Cu122 P5 (SPAdes) (version 2) | ecosystem: Host-associated > Arthropoda: Insects > Digestive system... | reverse complement strand
CCCCCCCCATAAAAAGCTAAATAAGCAATACGACTGCCAAAAAAAAAAAAAAGTAAAAGAAGTTGCACTTGGAAGGGAAAACCGCTAAAGTGCATCACTTGGCGAATCATTCGCTGAGTACCACACTCGGTGTCTACAATGAAAAACATAAATGCAAGCCTGTTGCGCTGAACTTGCAAGATTTGTTGATACCTATGTATGTTACCTTCTGTAAATGCAGTACGTGAACGTTTGTCAATTTTAAACGATTAGCAATCACTGTGTCGGGTACCGGTTTAGACTGAAAAATCAACAAAACAGAGTCATATTTTTGTCTTTCCTTGATTCAACTTCTGTCTGTACTCATTTGTATTAATAGCACTCCCGAATAAAAAAAAAGCCATCTATTTACTCTGACGAATAAACTTTTGCGAAATGATATAATCACACTGTAACGAAATAAAAAAAAACGTCCGTTGGTACCTAGTCCTTGTTGTACACGCGAAACCGGCTTCTGCTAAACCCAATTCTAATCTCCACCATGCCAGACCCAACAACCTTCTTCTACGTCACAGCGCCATTGGCACGAACCATGGCTCACACATGCATCTTAGGTCACATAGTACCCGTGCCAACAATAATTGTCCCAAAATTTCGTATCACGGGTACTACTTTATGTGGGGCGGTAGCCATTGTGATGGTAAGGGCGGGCGTACACGCACCGACAAAATCGGTGTCGGTGCCTGCGTTGATATCGTTGTTGCCACCAATACAACCCAGGTCTGGTGTACACACATATCGACAAAATCGATTTCGCCGCTTGCATGGCGGTCAATTTCGTGAGTGATACAGAGCTGTCAACATGGCTCCCATGTGGAATAGGAGGTTTTATCTGCTGTGTTTGCTTCATCTCCGGAGGTGACGACGTCTAAAGCTGAGAGAAAGAGAATTTTGGGAACATCGTATAGTAGCCGCAAGGACACTTGAAGGCGCGTACTGTACTCTTTATGGGAGACTGCGAGAAGATGAGAGGAAATTCTTTAAATACTTCAGAATGAGTACTTCTATTACATTTGACTACATTGTGGATCGTTTGGCTCCTCATCTCGAACGCCAGAACACAACGATGCGGTAAATCATTTGTCCACGACAAATGCTTGCAATAACTCTATGGCAAGTTGATCGTAATATATTGTTTAATGCAAAGAAATTACCATTACATTCCGTAACAGGGAACATACAAGTCGTTGATCCTTTGTAAATTAAATCAAACATTGTGTCTTCAGACTAAACCAGTAATGTATTGTATACTCAAACACGAACGACAATAATTATTGTGTATATTACCTGAAAGATAACTTCATTTTTTAAAATAACTAGTCAACATAGAAAATCAAAATATTTTAATTTTCCAATTATTTTATACATGAAAATGTAGCATACATCAAGTTAGAAAGGGTTAACATTTAAGAAAAGATGAATTTTATTGGTAGGCGTTATACTATTACTGCTGAAAATTGTGGTAATCAGCTTGACCATCTAAATTAAGGAATGTTTGCATTGGAGTGGGAGTGACGGTTGTCTGAGGTAACGTCAAAGTTTTTCCGGAGTTTGAAGCCAACTCATTATAGGGAGAGTGAGACAATCTGCCTGTGCCGTGTGAACTGTTTGAAGAAGGTGTTTGCGTCGAAAATTGAGAACTGACATATCCTGAGCGAGTATTTATTTCCTTTATGGCTTTTAGGACGATCATTCTGAAATCAAGTTTGTCATCAGCAGAAAACTGTCTCAAAGACGGCAGGACTGAAATGAAAATGTCTCATCCTCATCAGGTTCTATTTTTTCTAACGACTTCAGGATCTTCCTGTCAATTTCATCGTTCACTTTGGTTGTCTTCCGTCTCCGATATTGAAGCGTCCCTGCGTCTCTGCTCGATGTTGACGCTTCATCCATTTGCAGTAACGCAGTTTCCGTTTCCTCCTCTTCCTGTGTCTCAGTAGATTCATTCTTGCCTTCTCCACAGATACTAGACTCCGTCTCTTCTTTCTCAGTTATTTTTAATAGGACCTGAAGAAAGTCGGCATACAATTTCCTTTTTTGTTGCTGCCTGGCCACTTTTCTTTCTCAAGGATCTCGTGAATGCATCGCGAGTATTGTTCTAGTTCTCCTTTATCAGGTTACCTGAAAAAACGACTGTTATGATTAAGTTTTTATTAGCTATCACTTTTGATAGTTAATGTTAAAAATGGGAGAGTGAAAATTTAAATTTTATCTGGAATTATATGTAATTTTCTTTTAATAATAACCTTTTTGTGCATTTCATTACTTGAAGAGTTGCATAAATCATTTCATAATCAAAATAGAACATTCTACAAGAACATTATTAGTACAGTCTTTAATTACATTATTTAGATTACTTTGTTTTTTAAGTACCCCGCAAGTGGAAGTACATTTGTGGACTTGCACTACAGTGACATGCTGGGCGAAAAAAAACAACAGGGAACTGCGTCAGGAGAGTCTGCAATGCATTGTAGGACCAATGGGTAGAAGAACAGCTTCCATTCCCGACGGAGGAGTCGTGGCGAGCTATCAGTGAAGGATTCAAGAATACAGCTCATTTTCCGAATTTAATGGACCAGTGGATGGGAAACTGCGAGTTTTGAAATACCCTGGGAGAGGTTCAATGAACTTGAACTACAAACATTTTTTTCTGTAGTTCTTACGGCCGTGGTCGATTCAAACTTTCGCTTTGTATACGTAGATGTAGGAGCATACGGCAAGGACTGTGACTCTTCTGTCTTCCAAAGGACAGATTTTTACAGGAAACTAACAGACACGCGTGAATGTACCGCATCCAACCCTTATTGAAGAAGATAGTGGTGTAAAACTGCCGTTTGTTTTGGCAGGGGACCAAGCATTTAGTCTGACAGATAAGGCATTAAGACCTTATAAAGGGCATTTTCTGAGGGACACGAAAAAAAAATCAACTATATATTGTGTAGGGAACGGAGATTTGTTGAGTGCGCATTCGGCATTCTCAGCAACAAATGGAGAATATTTAAGAGGCCCTTGAATGTTACTAAACCACTCGCAAAATCAATTTTAAAGGCATGTGTGGTTTAAATAACTTGGTTAGAGAAATGGATGGAGCACATAACGAAGATCTGTTGGAAAACGGAGGTTTCATGACTTTACCTCCCTTTGCTGGTGGGCCAGGCAGAAATCTAAGATCAGCCGAGGCCATAAGAAACGCATTTGCAGATTACTTTGTCTCTCCAGAAGGGGCACTTCCATGGCAAAACAACAAAATTTAGCGCTGGACATGAATTTCTGTATGGAAGGGTGTAAATACTGGCCTACAAATACCTGGGTTTACTGTCCTTGTAAAATATTTTGAAACATAATAAATATTGTAGTACTTACCGACTTTTATTTGCTCCTTTCTGTCAAACTGCAAGACGCTGGGCTCCAAGAAGGAGTACACTTCAAGCCAAAGCTTGCTTTTCAACTCCCGGCCCTTGAATTCCTCACTTGTTTTGTCCCACAAACACGGTCTGCTCTCCACTAATTCAATCAGAGTCACTATGTCGTACTTAAACCTGCTAGACATTTTATCCAATAACTTTACTACACTATACTACAAACGAAAAAGAGCAAGTGCATGTCTTCTCCAGAGACGCTACAAAACAACGTCAGATCACATGGAAGACGAGTGCTCACCTGCTCTGCGCACCAATCCGGCGGATTTATCGAGGGGGTCGCCTGCATCACGCGTCCTGATAACTTTGTCCTGTCGGCCCCGTGTACTGCCTGGCCATAAAGATTACATGAAATATCAGTACCACCGATATCGCCGTCGGGGCCGACACCGATTTTGTCGGTGCGTGTATGCCCGCCCGAAATGGATGCGGAGACTTTTGCTAACGTGGGTCCTGGCAAGTTGCATAGGCAGGATCCAAACTAGGCTGATTCAAGAAGGTTGGTGGGTAGCAGCGACGTCCTTTGATGCAACGCAGTTTGCACTTAGTGATATGTGCTCCTTACCCAATATTGTTTGGGTGATAAAATTTGAAAGAATGAGATGGGCAGGGCATGTAGCGCGTGCGGAGGAGAGCAGAGGCGTATACAAGGGTTTGGTGGGAAAACCTGAGGGAAAGAGACCACTTGGAAGACGCAGGCGTAGATGGGAGGATAATATTAAGATGGAACTTCAGGAACTGGGGTATGGGGGTATGGACGGGATCGAGATGGCTCGGGATTGGAACAAGTGTCGGGCACTTGTGAATGCGGTAATGAACCTTCGGGTTTCCTAATATGCGGGGCATTTCTTGACTAGTTAAAAACCGGTTAGCATCTCAAGAAGGACTCTGCTCCATGGAGTAAAGTAGATATGTAGTTTGCACTTCACATTTTTCACTACAGGTGGCAAAAGTGCGGTCTACCAATCACAGGCCAGTATTAATTTCTACGAATTTGGGCGCATATTTTTTTGTAATGGCTACATGTGAGCTACATTATGACAGTAAGGTGTTTAAGCATCATGGAATTTCATACGCATAGTTCTCGGAGGTACCGAACTGCGATACATTTAAGGATGGCAGTACAAGAGGCCACGTTTTCACGGATTAGCATTGACTTACTTAGCACTGATCCATGTTCTAGTGGAGGGGATTAATTATGCAGTAGAGTACTAAAGTCTATATGTATGATCTGTGACTAAAGTAGATGGTCTGTGGTAGAGTATGGCTGAGAGCAGTTTCGTTAGTGTGGCAGGACAAAGTCAGATTTGGATTTGGTAGCTAGTTCGTTCGAACATCTCGAGAGGTCGCTAGTCTACAACAGCGATTACATTGTTAAAAATGTGAAATTTGTGTTTCTGAAAGTACCCCAAAATTCGAAGTAACGCGTTATGTGTTTTATCCCTATTATGAATCCTCATTGATGCCGACGTAACAAGAATTAAAACACCGACAGACTCTCATTGTTATCACTGAGATGTAGTAATGTTTGTAATATAATATTTGCGCCATGCAATAGTGTGTGAGGTCATCGGTAAATATAATGAAATTGTAAGTCCTACAGGAGCAAAGAACAGTCCGCCGGGGTTTCTGCATGGGTAAAGACTAAAGAACACTTCTCTGCTTCTCGGGCAAATTGTGGCTAGTGCAGAACCGGTGAAAAGTCTGAATTAACACATTTGTATCAACTGATTATGACAGGTCCCATGCTAAAGTTCAAGAACAAAGATAAAATGCATATATCCAGAGGTCCAGGAGTAAGGTCATGGGGTATTCTCATTGGTAAGTTTTAATTATATATTCTTTTTGGTGATTCCCCGGCGTCTGAATTAGTTTATTGACATGAGCATTGCTTCAAAGACTTCTTACTGTATTAACATGGGTGTCCTTGGTGTTCGGGGGGGGGGGGGGGGCTTACCATAACAGACAATAATTTGAAAGTTAGGACATATTTGATGTAAGGATATATGCAAATTGAAATGAACAAAGACTACAAACAATGCATGCAGAAATGTTAACCAACCATGCTTCCCTTCTCCTGTTGTGACAACACATTTCATGGTTACAGTGTTTAGGAAGTCAGTTGTAAATGATTATATTAGTAATACCAGTAAATACACATCAGTTGAATTGCATGTTGATACAAAACATGTATTGAAACATGCTCATGACAGGTATTTCCAGGGAAAGTATGCAGTAATGTGGTATCCATCCAACTCACATCTAGAAGTTTAGCAGTTTTGGTTAAGGATATAACCCCTGATTCGTTGGAATTATGGACAGAACTTATCATCATGCATTGTTTAATAATGTTCATTATTATCACCAGGAATTTGGACACAGCCTTATATTTAAAGGAAGTTTAGAGGGCACAGCTTTCTGAACTAAGAGTGGGCATGAAAAGGAACAGATAAAAATACCAGACAGTTAATTTGAATGTGTTGACAGGCTGAAGGTACATGCCATTTTCTTCATTGTTCACTTGGTCGCTGTCATTGAGGATTAGAAGAAGCTTGTCCTGTTTTAGTCACTGTTCCAAACTGATAACTTTATGTGTTTGTATTTAATTGTGTAAACATAACATTCTCCAGAAATTGTTGAATGATGTGATGTAATATCCAGCAACAGTGTACCTTCAGATAAAGTGATCTTGGGTTTGGTTTAAAGCTGAGATCTTTACAGGTTCAAGTTCTATATGTTCCTGATGTGCCAGTGTGTTTATTTCCTGTGTTTAAAGTTATTTTTTCATGTTTATTATCTGAATCCTTCATTACCTATCAGCCTTGTTTATCCAAATATAAAGCATGAGTTTCTTTTAATCTTCCTGTTGTGTATTTCTCAGAAAGGTGTTTATTATCTGACCACACACTACCTACATTAGTCTTTTATGACACACTACAACATCGTTTCGGTTCTCCAGATCGGCCATCATCAGGTAGATATCCAATACAAATTATAACAATATTATTACAAAAACAGAATAATAAGGTTAAAATTAATGCTTAAATGTGGTACAGAATTCCTTAGGTATAATCAATTTGAAACTGTATGTAACTGCCGACTTTATGTTGTACACAGTCCACTGTGTTGTCTGCACTTACACACAGAATTGTTACTTGTCTTGTATACGACAGCTGTGGGGGACCACACTAGCTGTTTTTGATACATGGGAGCATGTCCAGCTTACTTCCCTTTGCTTGGAAACAGATTTAAGTACTAGTTATACTACTCAAGAGTTTCATTCCAAGGTTATCACAAACCAAAACATGAGGATTTATGTCAATATACGTACTATGCTAAATATTGCTGTAGCATGTGAAGGTTTTACCATTACTGGTTCTTATCTTTTATGCTTTTTTTTCATTTTCATCATATTTTACCTTGTTTTTATCTCATTTATATTACAATTTCACATTGATTAATCCTGAGGAATTCTGTAACATAATTATGCATTAATTTTAACCTTATCTTTTCATTTTTGTATTAATATTGTTATAATTCATACCACTGCAGAGAGAGGCCTCTCACCCCTGATATTCTTTTTGTGTGTTAGATATCTGCCTGATGATGGCCGATCTGGACAGCTGAAACATGTTGTAGCGTGTAATAAAAGACTAACGACTAGATCTTTATGATTGTGTTTAGTTGGATAGTTAACACCGTGTCAAGGGTTTTTTTCCTAATTCATTATCTGCAGAATGGTGGGTCACCTTCTACCTGACACAAAGCTGAACGTGTACTGTGTAGATATTTTCCCAAGAATTGAGTGTTGTAAAGGAGGCAGTTTTATATTCATTGCAATACAGTAATGCATTGTGAGTTTTTGGTCAATGCTGTGTATAAACCCCTTAGCTTTTGTTTAATTGATAATTTTATATTCATGTCACATTTAAATTTGTGCTTGACGTACGAGGGTGTGCTGATAATTCCTCAGCCCGACCTACTTCCCGATGTTGTAGGACAGAATCGATAGTGTCGTTGGAAAGTGGGGTTTGTTCATGTGCCGAATTGCAAGTCTTTTCTTGTTACAGAGGCTAAGAGGAAACATGTCAGGTGACGCGCGCGATTTCAACAACATCAAGATGCGAGCTGTCATCAAGTTTTTTTTTCCTGCAAGGCAAGGTGCCAAAGGAAATACATGCCATTCTGACAGAAACATTAGGGGAACATGCATCATCATATGCCACCGTCAAAAACTAGGTGGCCCAGTTTAAACATGGTGATTTTTCCACCTGTGATGCCCCTCGTCCTAGATGACCCAAAACAGATTACTGATCAAATTCATGAGCTAATCTTGGAAGACCACTGGGCTGGATTTTGGCTAAATCAATAGCTGAGCAACTGGGCATCTCATGTTAGCAGGTTGGGTCCATCATTCATGCAGATTTGGACATGCGGAAGCTCTCTGCGAAGTGGGTCCCGAAATGCCTGCACGCGGATCAAAAACGTCAACGGTGCCAGTCGTCTGAGCACCTTTTGGAATTTTTTCAGCACGATCCAAATGATTTCCTGTCACGATTGGTGACCATAGACGAAACCTGGTTATATCACTATGACCTGGAGACAAAGCAACAATCAGTGGAATGGTGGCATAGCGGCTCACCCTGCCCAAAAAAATTCTGAGTGCAAAAATCCGCTGGAAAAGTTCTCGCCTTGATTGTTTGGGATCAAGACGGCATCGTCCTCATTGACTATCTCCCAAAGGGCCAAACTTTCAACACGAAGTATTACTCATCTCTGCTGGTGCAAGTGGAGGACATTTTGAAGGAAAAACGCCGCGGGAAGGTCACCAAGGTTGTCTTGTTCTTGCATGACAATGCCCTGGCTCACTAGGCACTTGCAACCCAGAAGAAACTGGCCTACCTGGGCTTCAAGTGTCTTGATCACCCACCCTATTCTCCGGATCTGGCTCCATCGGACTACCACCTGTACCCTGGACTGGAAAAACAATTGAAAGGTCGCCATTTTTCGTCCGACGCGGAGGACATTGCTGCCGTGGAGACCTGGTTGAATGTATAATGTTCTGAATTTTTTTTGAGTGGCTTGCAAAAGTTAGAGCAATGGGCTAAGAAGTGTATTGAGCTTCGTGGGGAGCATATTGAATAAATCCCGATTTGGTTACTGTAGCTTTTTTCGTTCCTGGTCGGGCTAAGGACTTATCAGCACCCCCTCATATTTATAACATTTTATTATTACCCCATGCATTTATTTCTTTGTGACATACTCATATTTCTACAGTGTTTCTTGTGTTATGAATTATACACTTATTAATGGAATACTTCAAGCTTGGAATAACAAATTACAAGTTGTTGGAATCTTTTGTGACCTCACTAAGGCTTTCAACTGTGTAAATCATGATATATTAATAGAAAAGTTAAAATATTGTGGGGTTAATGAAACAGGTATTGACTGGATTAAATACTATTTACACAACAGAAAACAAAGGGTTGACATCAATATTAATAATTTTTTAAATTACTCCTCTACAATGGAAATAGTTAAGTGAGGAGTTCCACAGGGATTGGTTTTTGGGCCTCTGCTTTTTATGACTATGACTTATATAAATGATTTGCCAAGCCACTTCAACCGTTTTACCAATGTTTTATTATTTGTGGATGATACTAGTATTTTAATTACAGAAAAAAATTATGAAATTTTCAACAAAAGATTAGGCTTACTTGAGATTGTACTAGCAGATGGTTTAAGGCAAATCAATTAATTGTTAATTTAATGAAAACAAACATAATTAAATTTTCTCCTTCGCATTTCCTTCAGTCGCAGTTGATAACTGAACATAATAATTCCACTATAAGTGAGGTCCCTAATACAAAGTTTTTAGGTGTGCAAATTGACAATCATGTAAATTGGAAATGTCATACAGATCAGATTTTGCCAAAATTGAGTACTGCTGGTTTTGTAATCGGACATTTTATGTGCTAAATCTGGAAACCTTACAAACGGCATACTATGCTTACTTCCATTCAATCATGAGGTATGGAATCATATTTTGGGGCAATGCAACTGATAGTTATAAGGTTTTCAAATTGCAAAAAATGGTAATAAGAATTATGTCTGGAGCAGATCCAAGAGCATCTTGTAGAGGTTTGTTTAGGAAACTTGAAATCTTACCTGTTCCATGACAATATATACTGTCTTTGATACTATTTATTATAGATAATGCAAATAATTTTCAGACAGGTTTAGAAATACATGGACTGCATACAAGAAGTAAAAATCAACATTTAATTCCAATTGCAAACCTCGCAAGTGTTCAAAAAGGAATTACCTATTCAGGTATTAAAATATGTAACAGTTTGCCCAGCAATATTTTAAACCTTAAGAATGATAGGAAATGATTTAAAAATGAGTTATACGGGTATCTTTCAAATAACTCGTTCTACTCTGTCAAAGAATTTTTGGAGTTCAGCAGTGATAATTAATTGGATAAATTATTTCTGTTGTAATTTGTATTGTATTGTTTTATTAGTATGTTATGCACAGTATTTGATTTTGGAGACTGTAGTATTGACATTTGTTTGTATAATATTGTGTCATTTGTTTTGTTTGTGTTGTGTGTGCGTGTGCGTGTGTGTGTGTGTGTGTTTTTTTTATGACAAGTTTCACATCCAACTGTTGTATGAGAGAATTTGTGGACCTACGAAATGATACGTATGTATATGTACACTGTGCTTTTGTGTTTATTAATGTAAAATTGTGGTCATTGGTGTGTTATATTTGTGTCTAGTTTAAATATTTTAGGTTGATATTGGTGGCTTTGCAGAGATGCTGTACAGTTTGTTGTCCATTCTCCAACCTTTTAAGAAAGCCTGGATATTTTTGGATTTTAGATTTACACTCATGTAAAAATTCCAACTGTACAATAATCTAGCGTTGAACTTGTAACTTTTTCAGGTCTTCTGGTACTTGGACTGGGGGCTGCTGTCTGTATTGCAGGTAATTTTTTGGGATAATTTACATTGTATTAAGGTATAAACGCGGGGGTAAAGCTATCCCTATTTTTATATAATTAAACATCATGCCATGAGGACACTTGGAGGAGTGGAACTTGGCTCTATTCTTTCTTAACCTATAGCATTAGATGGATGTTACTAGTCATGTTCATGCCCCATTTGCTTTAACCCCAGGCAAAGGGTGGGCCACAGAGCTGTCTGGACATGATGGCAAAGAGAACTCTGCTGCCTCCAGGAATTTATTCCCAGTACTTGATTTGTTCAGTTGCTATACTGACTGACATACCCAGGCTCCCAGACTCAATGAAATTTGAAGTGTTAACTCGTGCAGTGTCGACAGATGTGTATTAGTATCCACCAGTGTCATAAATAAGGAAGATATTAATTACACTAGGGAAAATGATTTTTACACATGAAAGGTTTATTGTGTTTCTAACGTAACTTTTCATGCTGAATTAAAATATGGAATCAAAATTATTCCATCACCCACAGTTTTTGTACAATGACATTTTTTATTATTGATTTTTCAGAATTTTAGGTATCTTTTTCAATGATATTATTATATGTGAACCAATATTTTAAATGGTTTTGAACAGAGGGTGGTCACAAACACTTTACCATCATCAAATCACTAGCTGTATATAATCAGAAGCAGGAAGTGAATGAAACAAACACTGAGTCATGGCGCTGGACATTCTGCTGAGTCATACAGAGTGACACTTCATAAATACGCCAGTACTGCACAGACATTCACTGTGTATGCACCCAGTGAAGTTTCATTTTGTTTTGTCTACTGTGTAAGTGTTTTGTGTTAGTGAGTAAATATGCCAAGGAAGTGTGTAAATCATCCAGATAACTTTTGTTATGTATGTGGGGATTTGACATTTAAAAATCAACGACGAAGTTTGACTCCACTGGTTAAAAAATGTTATGAATTATACTTTGGCTGTAAAGTGGGGGATCAAGATAAGAACTGGACCCCTCATATCTGCTGTTTGACCTGTGTGAAATGTCTGACAGATTGGGCTAAGGGTTCTCAGCACATGAACTTTGCTATAGCCATGGTGTGGCATGAACCACAAGATCATTCATTGGACTGTTAAGTTTGTATTATGCAGATAAAAGGAATAAGTAGTAAATCCAAACACACAGTAAAATACCCAAATTTGCCATCTGTTATGAGGCCAGTACCTCACAGTGTGGACTTACCTGTGCCATATCCTCCTACACATCTAACTCTAGAAGATGAATCAGAACATGAGGCAGCTACTGAAGTTCCAAATGAGGAGCAAGATGATGCTACTTTTGAAACAAGTACATCTTCCTGTGAGCCTTATCTGTTAACTCAAGGTGAATTAAACGGCCTTGTTCGGGATTTGAAATTGTCCAAAAAACAGGCCGAACTTTTGGGTTCTAGACTGAGAGGATGGAATCTCCTTCAGAAAGACAGTAAAGTGTGCTTCTTTCGTAACCGCCAGGAAGAGTTTCAAGATTTTTATTTACCATTTACTATTTGAAAGAAAAATTTCCTCATGTAAGTGATTCTAAAATCAAAGAAGGAATTTTTGTGGGTCCCCAAATAAGAGCTTTGATTGGAGATGGAAAATTAGAAGATCTGCTAAGCCAAATTGAAAAATCGGCACGGAAGTAATTTAAAAGTGTTGTGAAAAATTGTTTAGGAAATCATAAAGCCCCCAACTACCGTGAAATTGTGGGTGAACTGTTACAGTCATACCAAGATATGGTGTGTAATATGTCCCTCAAGATACATTTCTTGGACTCCCACCTGGATTTCTTCCCTGACAATCTTGGTGCTGTCAGTGACGAACACGGGGAACGTTTCCGCCAAGACATTTCTGCCTTGGAAAAGAGGTAACAGGGACAGAGGAGTGCAAGAATGCTTTCTGACTATTGTTGGACGATGAAGAGGGATGTTCCAGATGCCAAGCACAGAAGGAAATCAACAACCCTCACATTTTAGGTAAGGTGAATAATGTATGTAGTATGTAAATATACACATTTCTTTCACACTAACTTGGCTGTCACAAAAATACCGTGGGTGATGGAGAAAAACTACTTACATATTTAAATTCAGCGTTAAAGGTTCTATTAGGATTAGCTATTATCCCTCGCGTGCCAAAAAAAAAAGTTAAAATTTTGTTGTCCAGTGTAATGTGCTGAAGACAACATTTGTGCATCCATACTGAGGTAATGAAGGGAATATTTTCACTTTTCTATTCTTAACATACTGTTTTTAAAAATGTGTCAACTGTAGTGAGAACATATCAACCATTTAAGGC
>Ga0209629_10002372_pt1 | contig 12770 bp, 11 predicted proteins | sample TergutCu122P5_FD_187286 | JGI IMG/M metagenome (GOLD analysis project Ga0209629, IMG submission 187286) | Cubitermes ugandensis P5 segment gut microbial communities from Kakamega Forest, Kenya - Cu122 P5 (SPAdes) (version 2) | ecosystem: Host-associated > Arthropoda: Insects > Digestive system... | reverse complement strand
GGGGTGGGAATGAATCCTTTGTTTGCTGTAGTGTATGAAGTTGATTGGCTCACGTTCGGCAAAGACCCTGCCTATTTGGGCTAAAAGCGCTTTTCCAAAAGCGCTATCAAGCCACCAACTTGAAAAATTTTTTTAGGAAAAAGAAGTTGATTGCAAGAAAAAAGTAGTACATTTGCCTAATGGTAGTAATTGATAGGATCGATTGTAATAGATCTTCGAGCCTCAACCAATAGATGTTTGTCTTTCAACTAATAGAACTTTGAGCATCAACCATGCATATAGTTACCCTTCAACCATGCGCATGGTTGAGGGTTAATCATGCGCATGGTTGAGGGGGTACGATACGCATGGTTGCAAGTCGTTCATTTACTACCACTTATCCGTGCGAAAAGGAAGCAAAGGCAATCCGTTCGTATCAAACAGATTGGGCATTGCGTCGTTGGTAAAACAGTAACGAACGGCTACCGGATTTTTCACTTGTTTGGACGTCAAAGTAATAGAACCGTTTTTTTCAAGAATAGCGGTTGCCGGATAAAACGTTTTATCTTCTCCTGCCAATTGAAAATTCTTAATCTCTTTATCCTTATAAGTCAATTTACCAACCGATGTTACGGAAATATTTACTTTATTATTGTCGATTTTGAAATTGGAAAAACGCGGATGATACGGTTGTAGATTGTTTACGCCGTATTGTTCTTTCAAAACTAAATCGGCTAAGCGATTTCCTGCCGCTTGTTTCATCTTCGGGTGAATATCCTTAATATTATCTACCAAATCACCTACACCGATCATTCCTGTTTTTGGTAAAGATAAAGCGCTTTCCTGTTGCTCGCGCAGAATAGCTCCGCTAAGCCCTCCATATCCGCTCCAAGGCGCTATCTGAACAAAATAAAACGGGAAATCGTTATCGAAAACATTGCGCCAACTTTTGATCATCGCCATAAAAAGTTGCCCATAATCTTGAGCTTTTTCTGTATTGCCTTCGCCTTGATACCAGATAGTTCCTGCAATTCGATAAGGAACTAAGGGAAAAATCATGGCATTGTAAAGAACCGACGGCGCAACCGGCGCCCAATTGACGGGCGTTAAATTATTCGCTGCTTTTTTCAATGCTTCGTTATTAACAAAAACTTCTCCGGGCATCCATACCTGCACGGAAGTTCCGCCCCAGTAGGAAGCAATCAAACCGACAGGCGATTTTGTAGCTTCATTAATCCTTTTTCCTAAGTAATAACCCACGACGCTCATACTTTTTACCGTTTCGGGCGAGCAAATTTTCCACTCTCCTTCGCAGTTGGTCTGCGGAAACTGATTAAACAAATGGGGTATTTGAAAGAAACGTATCTTATTATTGGCTGATTTCGCCACGGCGTCGCCCACATCAACCGGCCCATCATTGAAGTTATACTCCATATTAGATTGTCCGGAACATAACCAAACTTCTCCAATAAGAATATCGTTAATGGTTCGCTTTTGCGCCCCGCTTACAAATGTGATGGTGTACGACGCATCGCTTGCTTTAGGCGTTTTTATGGTAGCTTTCCAACTGAAATCCTTCTCCGGTATTACTATAACAGTATCCTTTGGATTCCAGCTGCAACTAATTTTAACTGGCGAGTTAGATGGCGCCCATCCCCAAATTTTTATTTCGCTGTTTTGTTGCAAAACAGCATGATCGCTAAAAATGGCAGGAAGGCGAAGAGCAGGTTGAGCGCCTGCAAATAACGCAATACATAAAAAAGACAATACAATAATTTTTCTCATGGCAGTAATAAATTTGGTTACAAAGATAATTCAATTACATAAAAATACCATTTTTTCAGGCAAAATTGTCAATCCGGCGCAAATTTATTAATTTTGTACCCTCAATTTTAATATTCAACAAAAAGTATGTTTGAAAATTTAAGCGACAGGCTCGACAAGTCATTCAAATTATTAAAAGGTGAAGGCAGAATCACTGAAATCAATGTAGCAGAAACACTGAAAGATATTCGCAAAGCATTGTTGGATGCTGACGTTAACTACAAAGTAGCTAAATCTTTTACCGACTCCATCAAGGAAAAGGCAATGGGTCAAAACGTGCTGACAGCCGTCAAACCGAGTCAATTGATGGTGAAAATCGTACACGACGAACTGGCAGCTTTGATGGGTGGCGAAACAGCCGACATCAATCTGAAAGGCAATCCTTCCGTGATTCTCATGTCCGGTCTGCAAGGTTCGGGGAAAACCACTTTTTCCGGCAAGTTAGCCAAAATGTTGAAAGAGCGGAGAGGAAGACATCCTGTCTTGGTTGCCGGTGATATTTATCGTCCGGCGGCTATTGAACAATTAAAAGTTCTCGGCTCACAAATCGGCGTACCTGTTTATTCCGAGCCGGAAAATAAAAATCCTGTTCAAATTGCGCAAAATGCCATTAAGCATGCAAAACAATCCGGCAACGACGTAGTGATTATCGACACCGCCGGCCGCTTAGCTATCGACGAGCAGATGATGAACGAAATTGCGTCTATCAAATCGGCGGTAAAACCGGATGAAATTCTGTTTGTCGTAGATGCTATGACCGGTCAGGATGCCGTTAATACAGCCAAAGAGTTTAACGACCGCTTGGATTTTCAAGGAGTTGTACTCACCAAATTAGACGGCGATACCCGTGGCGGGGCTGCATTGTCTATTCGTTCGGTTGTCAATAAACCCATCAAGTTTGTGGGTACCGGCGAAAAGATGGAAGCCATCGACCCATTTCACCCGACCCGTATGGCGGACAGGATTCTTGGCATGGGCGACATCGTTTCGTTAGTAGAAAAAGCGCAGGAACAATACGACGAGGAAGAAGCCCGCCGCCTGCAAAGGAAAATTGCTAAAAACCAATTTGATTTCAACGACTTCCTTTCACAAATCCAACAAATCAAAAAGATGGGAAACCTGAAAGACTTAGCGTCTATGATTCCGGGCGTAGGAAAAGCCATTAAGGATTTGGATATAGACGACGACGCATTTAAGAGCATCGAAGCCATTATTCATTCGATGACGCCGGTCGAACGCGGTAACCCGGGAATACTGAACGGTTCTCGCCGTGCGCGTATCGCAAAAGGAAGCGGTACAGCAGTTTCGGAAGTCAATAAATTACTCAAGCAATTTGATGAAACCCGCAAAATGATGAAGATGATGACGACATCAAAAATTCCGGGGAAAGGTGGATTTGTGAAGAAAAAGAGATAAACTGGATTGCTTCCTGCTTCGTTCCTCGCAGTCGCAATGACTTCATAATCTTAATCTACATACATTTCATCAATTATCTCCCTGTATTTTTCCAAAATATAAAGCCGTTTCATTTTCAGCGTGTTGGTCAATTCTCCCGAATCAATGGTAAATGCTTGCGGCAATAGAGTGAAACGTTTGATTTGTTCATAACTGGCAAACTCGTTTTGCATAGCGGCGATTCGCGATTCATACAGTTTGGCGATTTTCGTGTTATTACATAAATCTTCATCATCCCCATAAGAAATCCCTTCTTCTTTGGCGTATTTCTTTAATTCGTTGAAATCCGGAATGACAAGAGCGCTTACATATTTTCGCTGATCGCCGATAACAAAAGCGCCATCAATGAATTTATCGTTGATTAATCGAGCTTCCAATTGTTGAGGAGCAATGTATTTCGCGTTTGAAGTTTTGTACAAATCTTTAATTCTTTCTGTCAGGATAATACCATTTTTCTCCGTCAAACTACCGGCGTCGCCTGTGCGAAACCATCCGTCATCCGTAAAAGCGGCGGCAGTTGCATCCGGTTTTTTGAAATATCCGCCAGTAACTGTTTTACCTTTGACTTGAATCTCATTTCCTTCACCGATTCGGACTTCTATAAATGGTATTACTGTCCCTACGGTTTCAAGTTCATATTCCGTTTGAGGGAAACAACTGACGGTTGCCGTTGTTTCGGTCAGTCCGTAACCATAAATCAATGGTATATTTACAGAACGCAAGAACCTTATGATTTCTTCAGAGAGCATAGCTCCTGCGCAAGGGAAAATCAAACCCCGTTCGATTCCGATGGTTTTTTTCAATTTGGAATAAACTAATTTTTCATATAAATTAAAGCGTAATCTTAAAAAGAAAGGCGGCTTTTTACCTTTATTAATATGATCGATGCAATATTTTTTACCGGTAGAAATGGCGCTTAAAAAGAGGTAACGAAGGATGAAATTCGACTCTTCAATTTTTTCCTGAACGCCTGCATATACTTTTTCCCAAAATCGGGGTACGCTGCACATAGCTTCCGGTTTCACTTCTTTAACCGTAGTTTGTATTTCCTTAGGATCGAGGTTTATAGCCAATGTGCATCCTCTGTGCAAACAATAGACCGACCACGCTTTCTCAAAAATATGCGCTAAAGGTAAAAAACTCATGGAAAGGAATCTTTGCGGGAGGTAATCAAAGCAAATGTCGTGTATTCTGAGCGCTTCCAAATAATTAGCATGCGTAAGAACCACTCCTTTAGGTTCTCCCGTAGTTCCGGAAGTGTAAATGATGTGGGCGATATCTTCATCTTGAGCTGCCTTGGTCCTTTTCTCGACAGAAACAATATCCTGCGAAGTACGGTTTTTCGGGGAACTGAAAGAATCAAAATATACCGAAGTTTTATCCTCAGGCGCTGTTACTACATTTTTATCCAAAATAACGATTTGTTTTAGAAAAGCATTTTGGTTTAAAACTTTCCATGCATTATCGTATTGCAATTGTTCGCCGACAAACAACAAACTTATTTCCGCTTCATGAATAATATATTCGATCTGTGGAATTGAAGCCGTCGGGTACATAGGAACGATTACCGCCCGGTTGGCAAAAGCGCCGAAGTCGATGTACAAACATTCGACCATATTTTGGGAATAAAGTCCCATATTGGATTGCGGCTCTATGCCTGCGTGACACATTGCGTGCGCCACCGCCTCTATTTTTTTGGAAAAATCTTTCCATGAAACGGATTTCCATTCGTTTGTTTCTTTGTCTTTAAATTTTAACGCTTCTTGATCGCCGAATGTATTAGCGCGTTCGTGAATGAGGCGGGATAAATGAGAATATTCCATGATTGTTTTTTAAAATAAGGCGACAAAGTTACGATTTTTTTTTAACTTTGTTCCAAGTTTTCAAATATATGGATATTGACGCTTTATTTTACGATTCGTTGGATTTGCTGAAACAAATCATTGTCCGGCCTTCTTTCAGCAGGGAAGAAGCTGATTTGGCTGATTTTCTGGAGAATTATCTGAAAGAAAAAAAATTATTTCCGCAAAGAAAAGGAAATAATATCTGGTTATTATCTCCGAATTGGGACGATCGAAAACCGGTTATTCTTCTTAATTCGCATATTGACACCGTAAAACCCGTTTCCGGATGGAGCAGAGATCCTTTTTCTCCGGATGAAGAAGACGGTAAAATCTATGGCTTGGGAAGCAATGATGCCGGCGCTTCGTTGGTATCTCTTCTTCAGGTTTTTTTAATATTGTCTGAAACGCAGCAAGAAAATAATTTCGTTTTCTTAGCTTCTTGTGAGGAGGAAGTTTCAGGAGTGAACGGTATAGAATCCGTATTGCCTTTGCTACCGCCGGTTAATTGGGCGGTTGTAGGCGAACCGACAAGCATGCAGCCTGCTATTGCCGAAAAAGGCTTGATGGTGCTCGATGCTACGGTTTATGGGAAATCGGGACATGCCGCTCGCGATGAAGGCCAAAATGCCATATACAAGGCAATCCCTGTAATTGAATGGTTTCGCAATAAACGGTTTTCAAAAGTCAGTCCTTTATCGGGCGCCGTAAAAATGACCGTTACAATGGTGCAATCCGGAACGCAACACAATGTGATTCCCGGCGAATGTAAATTCACGGTTGATATTCGAACCAATGAATGTTATACCAATGAGGAACTTTTTGAGGAAATTGCGGGTCTTCGCTACACAGCGCCTGCAATGACAGACAGCATTGAACTTAAAGCGCGTTCTTTTCGTTTAAATGCTTCGCATATTTCTCCGGATCATCCTTTAGTGAAACGGGCAACGCTTATGGGTTTAACCCCTTTTGCTTCGCCTACTCTTTCCGATCAGGCTTTAATGTCTTTTCCTTCTCTGAAAATCGGTCCCGGAGAATCTTCACGTTCCCATACTGCCGATGAGTTTATTTATTTACATGAAATTAGAGAGGCAATAGATATTTATTTGCGCTTACTTAATCACATCGAATAAGTTCGTTCATCCCTTTTCGAACATTGTCGAGGTGTCATTTTAACACTTTATGAATCGTTTTTAACAATTCAACTGTTTTGTTAAAAATATTTAATTTAATGTGAAAAAAAATTTAGTTTTTTTTCGTAAATGTTAAATAAAAACCGACTACATTTGTTTAAAATTTGACAAGGTTGTAAAATAATGAGGAAATCAGCTATAGGATTATTGACGGGCGTTTTGATTTTTGCTTTTGCCGGTTTGCTATATCTTCAGGTATATTATATCCAAATCATTGTACAAAATCAGAAAAGGCAATTCAATGAAGCGGTAAAAAGATGCTTGTTTCAGGTTTCGCACAATCTTGAACTGGACGAAACTGCCCGGATATTGACAGATCAAATCTATAATATTGATAAAAAGACGGGGCGTAAAGAATTCATGAAAATAGCCGGCCCAAATTCATTGGATGTTCCTGATATTCAAATAGACAGTCTGGTGAATATCACTGCAAGTTATGGAAAAAGAAAAAGCGATTTGCGTTCGGAATCTCAGATTTTTCAAGAATCCTTAATTGAGCGGTACGCTTATCGGGAGAATTTAGTCAGCGAAGTAATTCGAATCTCTATGAAAGCTTATGAAAAGCCAATTGAAGAAAGAATAGACTATAAAAAGTTGGAGTCAAATATTCAGATAGAGTTAGCAAATAATAATTTGGCTTTACCTTTTCGTTATGCCATCAAAGGATATAATCCCGATTCAATCTACTGGAAAAGTCCCGGCTTTGGATTATCCGGCTCCGGAAAGGTTTTTTCCCAGGTATTGTTTCCTAAAGATCCGACAAAAGCAAAATCTTACACGCTTTTAGTTTCATTTCCTACTGAAAAAGACGCTATATTTGATTCAGTCCGTTTTGTCATACCTTCTATCGTTTTTACATTTTTTCTTTTAGCAGCGTTTTCTATTACGCTTTGGATTGTGTTGAGACAGAAACATTTATCCGAAATGAAAAAGGATTTCATAAGTAATATGACCCATGAACTGAAAACGCCCGTAGCGAGTATTTCAATTGCAGCGCAAATGTTAAGCGATGAAAGTATGATTGATATGCTGGAAAAAGGAGGCCCGCTAAGGGAATCAGCTTCTTATAATAAAATTACGCGAACTATCTCAGACGAAACGAAACGATTACATTTCCTGATTGACAAGGTTTTACAATTATCATTGATGGATGAAGACGACCGTTCGATAATGAGAATCAAAAAATTGGACGTTAATGAATTACTGCTGAATATTGTACAAATATTTGATATTCAAGTAGAAAAATGCGGCGGTACGCTTGAATTGGAACCGGAAGCTATCGAGTCGAATGTTTATGTAGATGAAATGCATTTCACCAATGTGCTTTTCAACCTGATGGAAAATGCAGTCAAATACAGACGACAGGATGTGCCTCTAAAACTCTGCGCGCGAACTGAAAATGTTGGCGACAAAATATTGATCAGCATTTCGGATAACGGAATCGGTATCAAGAAAGAAAATCTGAAAAAGATTTTTGATCGCTTTTACCGGGTTTCGACCGGAAATGTACACAATGTGAAAGGCTTCGGCTTAGGCTTGGCCTATGTGAAAAAAATCATAGATGAATTAAACGGAACTATTAAAGTAGAAAGCGAATTTAATGCGGGAACTAAGTTCATTATTAGTCTTCCGTATATACTGTAAAATAAAAAATAAATGTGTAACAAATAAATTATTATTTTTATGGATGAAAAAATTAAAATCTTCTTATGTGAAGATGATGAAAATTTAGGTATGCTCTTAAAAGAGTATCTGCAAACAAAAGATTTTGCAGTTGATTTGTTCCCCGACGGCGAAGCAGGATCAAAAGCTTTTCCCAATAACAAGTATGATTTGTGTCTTTTAGATGTTATGATGCCTAAAAAGGACGGTTTTGCGCTGGCGCAGGATATTCGTAAAACAGATCCGGAAGTGCCGATTATTTTCTTAACTGCGAAGAATATGAAGGAAGACGTTTTGGAAGGTTTCAAAGTCGGCGCTGACGATTATTTGACAAAACCGTTCAATATGCAGGAACTTTTGCTGCGTATCGAAGCCATCCTACGCCGAATCAACGGAAAGAAAAACAAAGAAGTTTCTTTCTATCAGATTGGGAAATATGCTTTCGACACCCAAAAGCAAACGTTGACGATCGGCTCGGAAGTCACGAAATTAACGACCAAAGAAAGCGAACTCTTGGTTTATTTGTGTATCAATATGAATGAAATCCTTGATCGGGAATTTGCGGTAAATACAATTTGGAAGCCTCATCATGACTTTTACCAGTTTGCAGCGCGCAGTATGGATGTGTATATTACCAAACTGAGGAAACTGTTGAAGGATGACATCCGTGTTGAAATTATGAATATTCACGGGAAAGGTTACAAGCTGATTGCTCCGGTAGAACCAAAAGCGTGAACAGGTTTATTACGCTGATTTTCCTCTTAGGAATAATACATCAGGGAATTCCAGTCTATGGAGTTGTCTCAAATAGTACTTTTGCACGTCATTGCGAGGGCGAAGCCCGAAGCAATCTACACAATACAGAGATTGCTTCGTTGTTCCTTCTCGCAATGACGGAAAATGGAACTTCTGAGACACTTCAAGACGGGAATGCTTTGGACTTATACTTTCATGCTCTTGAACAAAATCAATTGGATTCGGCCGAATTTTATTTAAAAACGGTTTTGAAAAATAATCCTGCGGGAAAGTTGAATCCTTTATTGTTGAATAACCTGGGTACAATTCAGCGGCGTTTAAAAAAGTACGACGAGGCATTGATTTCTTATTCTGCCGCACTGGGTCAATTTACAAAAAATCCTGTTTTCCTTGAAAACCGTGCGTCTTTATTTGCCGAAATGGGGAAGGCTGAAAACGCTATTTTGGATTATTCCGCTTTGCTTGAAGTAAAACCGGATGATCAGGAGGCTTTGTATCAACGTGGGTTATTGTATTTACAACTAAAAAATTCAGATAAAGCCGAAACTGATTTCAGGAGAATGCTCGATTTAAATCCCGACGGTTTGTTCCCTCGTATCGGTTTTGCCGCTTTAGCCAAATTCAGGGGCGATTATCCGGAAGCTGAAAAAATCTATAACTATCTTTTGGACAAAGAACCTGAAAACGCCGGTCTATATGCCGGCAGGGCCGAATTATACCTCTTAATGGAGAAACCGGGAAAAGCCGCTTCCGATGCAACTCAAGCCATCCGTTTATCGAAGAGTGAAGATCCGTATCTATATATAATAAGGTATAGAGCTAACAAGGAGCTCCGGGATAAAAAGTTTGCGCTTAAAGATTTGGAAAAAGCGCGGGCTTTAGGTTACAAAGGAGAGGAATAGTGTTCGTCATTGCGAGGGCGAAGCCCGAAGCAATCCAGATTGCTTCGCCGCAAGCGGCTCGAAATGACGTGCAAAATTGATGGGGAAGTCATTCAGCATACAGCGCCAGCAGCGGAGTATCCGTATGAAACAACATTTTCCTTGCAATACCCTGACTGAAAATCCGTGCGAAAAAATTCCGTTTATACGTAGCTAAGGAAATAATATCTATGGCTTTATCGCGTATAAATTTTTCAATGTTCGATTCTAAATTTTCCGCATGGATTATATCGTAATGAAAAAGAATATTGGGGTACTGTTTCTGAAAGTAATCTTTAATTCCGGCTAATTTTATTTCATTCCAAACATCAGACTGATGAGTAAGATGGAAAAGATAATATTCAACCGGATAAGGCTTCAACAGTTTAAATAAAATTTCGAAGGCAACCAAATCTTTCTCCTCAAAACTGGTGCCGAAAGCCACTCTTTTTACTTGCGACAGGTTAGTGAACGGAGTGTTTTCCGGAATAGCCAGTAATGGAACTTTCACTTTTTCAATAACTTCGGCAGTGACGCTCCCGATAAGGTCGGCATCTTTTCGGGTTTTACCGCGAGTTCCCATCACCACTATTTCCGGTTTTGTTTCGTTGCCGTAACTAATAATTTCTTCTTCCGGAAGTCCGTTTTTCAAAAAACAATCGTATGGTACGTCCGGCCATAGACCGGCGATGATTTTTTCTTTGATGAGACCTGCGAATTTATCTAAATCTTCCTGCTCTTTCTTTTGTAACTGCAAAAATTCTTCTTCATAGATGATCGGGGAATTTTCTCCAAAATCAAGCGGAATAGGTGAAATCGGCAGTTGGAAAGAGTAAAAGGCATGCAAAATATCAATCCTCGCTCCTATTTCATGCGCAAAGTTGAAACCCAATTCACATGCGTAAAGCGAGTATTCCGAAAAATCAACCGGAATCAGAATATTTTTAATTTTACTTTTATCCATTTAAACTTTACCTCTGACCGAAGTTACCTTATGACTGCTTTCTCCTAATATAATCAACGCTTTATCTAAAATTGCAGAGTCATCTAAAATAACGATGCCTCCGTCGGGACCCGGTTCGATATGAATACCGCTTTTACTTCCTGCGCTGTGATTTAATCCGCCAAAATAGTTTCTTACGGCATCAACCGTTAAACCCAACTCTGCGGCAATTTGGCGGATACTGCCGTCAGGAAGACTGTCTTTGATACGACGAAGTTCATTAAATGTTATTGTCTTCATGCAATATTATAGTTTATTGTTTGTTTTAAAAAGCCGACTAATTTACTGAAAAAATCAATACCTTCCAAACTATTTAGGTAAAATAATTGGAGAAGATTTTTTATTTTCTAATAATAAACTTTAACCAACTGATTACTAAATAGTAATAAAATTGTTAAATGTGCGGCGAAAACGACGCAAAGAAAATAAGGCTCCCATGGAGAAAAAACAAGTCCTGCACTGGTTTTTTCACTTTTCAGCCATTTGTATCGACTGTATTGATAAATCCTGTAAACAAAATATCCTATTAACGAACCCACAATCGCGCCTGCTACAACATCCGAAATAAAATGCAATCCTAAATAAATTCTCGAATAGGCAATCAAAACGGCAAAAGTAAAAATGGTGAAAGTAAACAGTTTATTCCGAAAAATCATTGTAAAAAACGTAGCTAATCCAAACAGATTAGTAGCGTGACCGGAAATAAATCCGTAATTCCCGCCGCGTTTATTGAATACAATTTTTACCTGATTCATAAAATCAGGATGATGCGAAGGACGAAAACGATGAAAATAAGGTTTGAAAAAACCTGATGAAATCCTGTCGCAAAGTAAAATTAACAATCCTACCATTATTATTACGCAAACCACTTCCTTCCAATTTTTTTTATACGAAAATACCCATAAAAAACAAAAGAAGAAGAAGAGCCAAGTCAACGGATTCGTAAAAATAAAAAAGAAATTATCCCAGTAAATCGAATTGCTTCCATTCAGAGAAAAAAAAGCGCCGCGTTCAAATTGAAGTTCTTTTTCAAGCATAGCGATAAATAATATTTTGCAAATGTAGTAAAAAATGATAAATGGGATTTAATAACAATTAAAAAAACACAAAAAATTTGTTTTTTGAAACTAATATCCGATTGACTTGTTTACATTCTAACGATAAAAAATTATTAATAAAAATAATTAGTAGATATTATGGGAAAAAAGTATTTCAAGAAAATGAATCAAATGATGAAATTATGGAGAATTCCATTTGTTGCAGGAATATTTCTAATCCTCATGGGGCTTGGAATCGTTTTTACTACGGAACTGAAAATACTTTCCATAATAATAGGCGGTTTTTTGTTCATGTCCGGATTGTTGGGAGTGGTATATATTTACTATAATAAAAAGCGTTTGAAAGGATGGGGTTTTTATCTTGTTTTGGCCATTTTGGATTTTCTTTTTGCCTTTTTATTGATAAATGTATTAGAACCAAAAGTCATAATACTGTCTCGTGCGCTTTCTATTTGGATAATATTGCAAGGATTGGGTAAAATTGTTTTTTCTTTGGATATTCAAAAATTAGGAGTCAGCAGTTGGGATTCAGACTTGACCACCGGCATGCTGTTTGTTTTGTATGGAATAACGTGTACTATTCTAATGTCGGTATCACCAATGTTCTTTTTATTGACCACTGCCATCGTTCTTTTTCTCGCCGGTCTTTTTCAAATCTTCCTTTCCTTAGAACGTCAGACAGAACAAAAAAACTATATGCGAGATGTGAAATTTATGTTTTCAAAGAATACTCTAAGTGAAGTGCGGACTAAATAGATAACTATTCGGGATTCTGGCGGTTTTCCCGATAGTTTTGTATATTGGCGGTATGCCTGCTATCAGGGGATTGCGGGTCAAGCCCGCAATGACACAAGGCTTTTGAGACAGCCACCATCGTAATAATAGATAGAACAATAGCAGTTGGCTTCAAATATTTAATTATTTTTAAGAAATTTCACCGCCAAATGTTACTACTCAGGTCAACTTTAGAAAATATTTTTACAGATTATTTCTGTTCATCAGCAAAAAAGTTGTTCTACGCAAATCCGAAGGATTAAATATGAATAACCCCCAATGAAGCGTAGCGATTGGGGGCCGAA
>Ga0209629_10002369_pt1 | contig 12772 bp, 12 predicted proteins | sample TergutCu122P5_FD_187286 | JGI IMG/M metagenome (GOLD analysis project Ga0209629, IMG submission 187286) | Cubitermes ugandensis P5 segment gut microbial communities from Kakamega Forest, Kenya - Cu122 P5 (SPAdes) (version 2) | ecosystem: Host-associated > Arthropoda: Insects > Digestive system... | reverse complement strand
TAAAAATCAATAAGCGGGCGAGCATTGCTCGCCCCTACATATATGTATATTTTAAATCGGCTGTGAATTGTAACGACTTTTAATTTTCATTATTGTAACAATTATGTATTATTTTTGAAAAATTTGCAATATATTTCCTCTGCAATGCTTTTCGCATCTAGGCCGTATAGTCTTTCTAATTCTTCTGGTTTACCTTGTTTTACAAATACATCATCATAGCCAAATGTCTGGATTTGTAGGGGCAGCATGTCATGCTGCCCGGGTTGCATACCATGCAACCCCTACATTGTTTATCAACCTTATTACAGCATCACCTAATCCGCCTATTAATGTATTGTCTTCTATTGTTACAATTCTCTTCGTTTTCTCTGTGGAATTTATTATAGTTTCTTTATTTAAAGGCTTTAGAAATCTTGCATTTATTATTTCTGCATCTATGCCTTTTTCTGCTAATATATCTGAAACTTCTTTTGCTCTGGAAACCATTTTGCCTATTGCAATTATTGTAAGGTCTTTCCCTTGTTTTATTGTTTCCGCTTTGCCTAATTGGATTTCTTCGGAGTCACTTGCCCCCCTTGCACCGGGGTCCCCGGCAAAGGAGACGAAGTCGAGTTTGCTGGGGTGGGCTAATGGGGGGAGTCCTCGAAGCGTTGCTTGCGAAGCAGGGGGGATTTTACTAATGTCTTTCTCCCAGTCAACATCATCCTCTCCTCCTCTTGGGTAGCGTATTACAACAGGTTCATTTAAATTTACTGCAAAATCCAGCATCTGCTCTAATTCTTCAAAATTTTTAGGTGCCATAATATTTATGTTTGGTATTGATGATAAATAAGATAAATCAAATAGTCCCTGATGCGTCTCTCCGTCTGCTCCTACAATACCTGCCCTGTCAAGGCATATAGTAACTGGAATATCTTGAATTGCTATATCGTGTATTAATTGGTCATATCCTCTTTGTAAAAAAGATGAATACACTGCAAATACAGGTTTTAACCCAGACTTCGCCATTCCTGCAATTAGTCCAACAGCATGCTGCTCAGCTATTCCCACATCAAAAAATCTGTCTGGGAATTCTTTTGCAAATTCTGCAAGCCCTGTTCCGTCTTTCATTGCAGCTGTTATCGCCACAATCTTTTTATCTTTTTTAGCTAATTCTACCAGTTTGTTTCCAAATACTGCAGAGTAGTCTTTCTGGCGGCTAATAGCCGCCTCTACACCACCTATAATAGGGGCTCCTGTGGCTATATCAAAACTTGATACTCCATGAAATTTATCAGGGTTTTCTTCTGCAATTTTGTATCCTTTTCCTTTTTTGGTTATAACATGCACTAACACTGGTCCTTCAATATTTTTGCTTAATTTAAGAATATTTTCAAGCTTTTCTATATCATGTCCGTCTACCGGTCCCAAGTATGTAAATCCTATTTCTTCAAAATACATTTCATGTATAAAAATTTGTTTTATAGCTTTTTTTGTATTATGTGCAAGTGCAACTAGTGGCTTACCAATAACAGGGATTCTATTCGTAAATCTCTTTATTGCGTTATTTGACCTGGTATAAAGTCTCTTGCTTCTAATTTCACTAAGCAGCATTGGAATTCCGCCAACATTTTTTGATATGCTCATTTCGTTATCATTCAAAATTACTATAATATTTGCCTTGCTGCATCCCGCATCGTTCAAAGCTTCCAGCGCCATTCCGCTTGTTAATGCCCCATCTCCTATTATGGCAATTACTTCGTAGTCAGCCTTCGGAGCAGTCGGCACGGAGGCCGGCCCTACACTCAATAAATCCCTTGCCCTAGCCATTCCTAATGCAACAGATATTGAAGTGCCGCTGTGTCCCACATCAAAAACATCATATTCAGATTCAGAAGTTTTAGGAAATCCTGAAATCCCGTCAAGCTGTCTTAATGTATGCATTTTATCTTTTCTGCCTGTTAAAATTTTGTGTGCATAAGTTTGATGTCCCACATCCCATACCAATTTATCTTTCGGGGTATTAAAAACGGAGTGCAAAGCTATTGTCAGCTCCACAGCTCCTAAACCAGATGCTAAATGACCTCCTGTTTTGGAAGTAACATCTAATATTAATTTCCTTATATCTTCTGCCAACACTTGCTTTTCCAATAGATTTAAGTGTTTTAAATCTGCTGGTGTGTTTACTTTGTCCAATATATTATCCATTATTAACCTCGTATTCTTCAATAGATATTGTCTTCACATCTATGTCTGCCAATTCATCATTGTCTTTAAAATAGACCATCTTAATCTTTTTGCTATTTTTAAGCTCCAATTCTAATAATGATTTATCAATTAATACATCTTGAGATACATCCATTCCAAGAGGTAATGTCTCATTGCTGTTATCGTAATATACAATGTTTGTGAAGCCAATGGCAGGGGTGTTCTCTTTTAGGTTGATTCTGTATAATTGTAGAGAATCAATACAATTATTTGCATTGATATTAAATATGTTCAGATGCTCATTCAATTCGCCACTTTTATATACTGATATTTCTGTCTGCAAATTCATCTTCTCTAAGCTGGAGTGTATGTTAGACAAAACTTTTTTCAGGTATTCTTCATATTCTTTTGCATCAGTATTTCTGGCAATATCCAGTATTCTAATTTTATCTCTTTTCGTCTCCCTATGCTTTTTATTAGCCAAAATATTTATTCTGGTTCTATCTGAAGATACACTTCCGAATATATCGAATTTTTCATCACTTAGCAGCATTTTTTCCTTCAAAATCTCTTCTTTAAGATTTTTAATTCTGCCATCTGTTATTTCATTTCCTTCTGCCACGGCGTTTAAATCAGATATAATCTCTGTTCCAGCTATATAAATACTGTTTAATTCATCCTTAGAAAAAGCATTTCTTTGTCTTTTATCCAATTCTATCGCAAAATTCTCAAAATCAAGTGCAAAGTCAAATGTCTTTTTTAATTTTGCACTCGAGCCTTCATTTCCCTCCCCTTCAGGCAATTCTTCAATTTTATCTTTATTTGCATATCTCCAGAATTCAAAAATACTTTTTGTATGACTATCTATCTCCTGCAAATATAAAGATGCATTTTTTATTTTCAGTTTCATATTCTTTATTCTTAGTTCTGCTGCATCAATGTCCAGTTTTATACTTTTTACATGACCTGCTTCTTTATCTAATTCTTTGTATCTCTCAATTAATTCTTCTAAGGTATGGAATTCCTTATCCTCTCCCTGTCCGTTCTTCCTCGAAACCATTCGGCATTTGTGCCGCCTCCCTTGCTAAAGGGAGGCTACCCTCGAAGCCTCGCTCTTGGGAGGGATTCCTTTTCTTCTTCCCAAAGAAATATCTCACCTTGCCAAAAAAAGTTTTTCTACATTCTAGGTAAAGTGTAATTTCTTTTTCTTTTGTTAGATATTCAAAGTCCAGTTCTGATAGCTTTTCCTTCGTTTTAGCAAGTTTTTTCTCTAATTTTGCTTTGTCCTTAATAGAATCTTTTTTCTGTTTCTCTATCTTCACATATTCATCTTTGATAAAATCTGAAGAATTTTCATAAGAGATTTTTTCATTGTCAAAATAAAATTCTATACTGCCCATCTCATCCAGTTTCACCTCAAAATTATAGTAATGAGGCAGTTCTGTATTAAGAATAAACAGCACTTTTAGCAATTTATAAAATTTTATTGCAGTTTCTTTACTATCTAATTTTATACAATATGGACTTTGTATATTTTCGTAAATAAAGCTGTTTCCAGTAATATATATGCTGAAATTGTCCTTTTTATCATATACATCATATATAAGTGGCCACTCTTTTGTGAAAAACCATATATATTTTTCCAATTCCTCTATCTCAGATTTCTTCAAGTATTCTGAATTATATTCACTGTAACATATTGGCACAAAAATTTTTTCTTCCAGTTTTTCCTCACATATCTTTTTTAAAACATAGAAAAAAGCTGATTGCTCTTGGTCTTCTGTAGGAACAAGCATAAAATATTTATTGGTAAATTCTGAATAGTGTATTTGCCATAAATAATCTTTGTAAAACTTTACTTTAAATGGTATCTTCTCATTTAATAATTCCTGCTGTCCCTCAAGTTCTTCTATTCCGTCTACTCTAAAAGATGTAAGCATTTTCAAAAACTTGCTGTGATTTTCTATATCTTCTTCTTTTTCCGGACTTAAATATGAGCCTACTGGAACTGCTTTTGCATATTTATCCATAATTGGATCCAGCCTGTTTTTAGGCGTTAGCAGAATTTCGATATCTTTTATGTCTAAGTATTTGTACGTCTTGTAGCTTCTCTCATCATAATTCCTAGCAGGTCTATAGTCAAGAGCATCAAAATGCAGCAGACCTGCTGGTATCTTATTTAGGTTAAGGCCCAAATATTTAAGTTTAGAGGTTATATTAGCTTCGTTACTTTCCATCATACACACCTCTCATTCATACATTCTTACATTCCTAAATTCCTACATTATTGAAAGTTTTCTACCTTATTTTTTAATGTTACAATAAAGTCTTCCACCGCCATTGCACCTATGTCTCCATCTGACCTTGAACGCACTCCCACAGATTTACTTTGTATTTCTTTATCACCTATAATAAGCATATATGGCACTTTTTGAAGCTGTGCCTCACGTATTTTATAGCCTATCTTTTCATTCCTATCATCAAGTTCTACTCTAATCCCTTCTGACTCTAATTCTTCTTTAAGTTTTAAACTATATTCTACTTGAGCTTCTGAAATAGGTAGTATTTCTACCTGAACAGGTGCAAGCCATGCAGGAAATGCTCCTGCGAAATGTTCTGTTATAATTCCAATAAATCTTTCTATGCTGCCAAACACCACTCTATGAAGCATAACAGGTCTATGCTTTTCTCCATCTTGACCTATATATGTTAAATCAAATTTCTCTGGCATTTGAAAATCCAGCTGAATTGTTCCGCATTGCCATGTTCTACCTATGCAGTCTTTTAAATGAAAATCTATCTTAGGTCCATAAAATGCTCCATCACCTTCATTTATAACATACTCAACTTTTTGTACATCCAAAGCATGTTTTAAAGCATCTGTTGCTAAATTCCATTCTTCCTCTGTTCCCATAGAATCTTCTGGTCTTGTTGATAATTCAACTTTATATTCAAATCCAAATAACTTATATATTTCATCTATTAATTTCATTAGCCTGATAATCTCTGATTCTATTTGTTCTGGCAGACAGAATATATGTGCATCATCCTGAGTAAAAGCTCTTACTCTCATCAGTCCATGCAGCACTCCAGATTTCTCATGTCTGTGAACTAGCCCTAATTCACCAACTCTTTCTGGCAGGTCTCTATATGAATGTATTTTTCTTTTAAATACCAGCATTCCACCTGGGCAGTTCATTGGCTTTAATGCATAACCTATATCATCTATTTCAGTAGTATACATATTATCTTTATAGTGTTCCCAATGTCCTGACCTGTGCCATAAATCCACATTCAGCATAATTGGCGTCTTTATTTCTTCATATCCATTTTCTCTGTGTTTTTTCCTCCAAAAATCCTCTAATATATTTCTAAGCACCATGCCTTTAGGCAAGAAAAATGGAAATCCCGGACCTTCATCTGCAACCATAAATAAGTCTAATTCTTTGCCTAATTTTCTATGGTCTCTTTTTTTAGCTTCTTCAATCATAGTAATATATTCGTCAAGTTCTGACTGCTTTGGAAATGATATACCATAAATCCTCTGAAGTATCTGATTCTTCTCATCTCCATGCCAATATGAAGCTGATGAAGAAAGTAATTTTATAGCTTTTACTTTTCCTGTATTGGTTAAATGCGGACCTGCACACAAGTCTGTAAACTCTCCCTGTTTATAAAATGAAATCTCTTCATCTTCTGGAAGTTCTTCTATAAGTTCCACCTTGTATGGCTCGCCACCCATTAACTCTAATGCTTCTTTTCTTGGCAAAACAAATCTTTCTACTTCTAATTCTTCTTTTATTATCTTTTTCATTTCAGCTTCTATTGCTTCTAGCATCTCTGGCGTAAATGGCTCATCTGTATCAAAATCATAATAGAATCCACTTTCTATTGCGGGACCTATTGTTAATTTTATTTTTGGATATAGCCTCTTCACTGCTTGTGCCATTATATGTGATGTCGTATGCCAGTATGTTTTTTCGGATACTTCTTGTGTTTTCCCACCTTCTAGCTTTATCTTAAACATGATTTTTATTCCTCCTTTTTCTAATGTATGAATTTATGAATGTAAGAATGTAGGAATGATTGTTGAAATTTGCTTTTAGCAAATTTCTTAATTCCTAAATTCTTAAATTCCTACATTCCTACATTATTCATATATTTCCTTGGATACTATCTTAGTAAGTGCCATAATAACCGCATATTCCTCAAGTTCATCTCTGTAAACTTGCCCAGCTGTTAAAACTCCTATTGCACCTTTTCTTCCTTTTGCTGTGTCTCCAAACAAATCCTCCATATATCCTATTTCTTCCCCTATTAAAACTCTGTCCACAGCTCTTGAAGGATATTCAAATGACGGGCTGAATCCTATATAATATTTATCTCCATCGTATATAGCACATATACTAGCATCCATGTATTTTGTCTCTGCTTCTTCCACTGGATACATTCCAGCTTCTATTCCAACGCCGAACCTGCATGTGCCGCGACCTTTCCTTCGCATGTTCAAATGCATTTTTAGCTCTATTTTTTGCTCCATTTATTGTTTCTGATAATGTAAGCGGATTGCATGAAACTCCTGAAAAGTTATCTTTTTCTTGTCCTTGAGGGCGTACACCGTACGCCCCTACATCTTTGGGCATGATAATGTATTCAAGCTTATCATCTTCATTTACCCATAATTCTGGATATCTTGAAAATGCTCTTGTAATTGCTACTATCTTTGGCATACTTCTGCTTCCTATTGATACTAACATCCTTTTCTCCTTGTTTTTATATTATTTTATTATTTCCCCTTTAATTGAATTTTTCAATGTAGGAATGTAGGAATGTAAGAATGTAGGAATGGTGGTTGAAATTCTCCTGCGTCGAATTTCTTAATTTTAAATTTTGGAATTTGAGTGTAACGAAAATTCCTTCTTTCATTCCTAAATTCCTACATTCTTACATTCATACATTATCTTCATAGCCCAGCTTACCTAGCAATCTAAACATATTATGTTTGTATTCCTCAACTCCAGGCTGGTCAAAAGGATTTACTCCAAGTAGTTTTCCTGAAATAGCGCAAGCTAATTCAAAAAAGTATATTAGTTCACCTATTGCCTCTTCTGATAATTCTTCCACATTTACTAAAATATTTGGTACCCCTCCTGACACATGTGCTTCTATTGTACCTTCCATAGCTTTTTTATTTATATGATCCATTGTTTTTCCTGCTAAAAAGTTAAGTCCGTCTACATTGTCTTCGTCCAGTTTTATTTCCAAATCTGTTTTAGAATTCTCTATATTAATTACTGTCTCAAATAAATTCCTTCTTCCCTGCTGTATGTATTGTCCCATAGAGTGCAAATCTGTCGTAAAGTCCACTCCTGTAGGGAAAATACCTTTTCCTTCTTTTCCTTCGCTTTCGCCGAAAAGCTGCTTCCACCATTCTGTAAAAAAGTGCATCTTAGGTTCATAATTTGCTAAAATCTCTATATTTTTATCATTTTTATATAGCAAATTTCTCACAACTGCATATTTATAGCAGTCATTATATTTTATATTTTCTTCGGCATATTTGTCATATCCAACTTGTGCACCTCTCATCAATTTGTCTATATCCAGCCCCGCTGCCGCTATTGGCAGCAGTCCTACTCCTGTTAATACTGAATATCTTCCGCCTATATTATCTGGAATTACAAATGTTTCATACTCTTCATCTACTGCCAGCTGCTTTAAAGCACCTTTTTCTTTATCTGTTGTAATAAATATTCTTTCTCTTGAGCCTTCAATTCCATATTTTGATTCCAGAAAATCTCTGAATACTCTAAATGCAATCGCTGGCTCTGTTGTAGTTCCAGACTTTGATATTACATTAATAGAAACATCTTTATTGCCAATTACCTCTATCAATTCATTTAAGTAATTTGGACTTATATTGTTTCCTACAAAAAATATTTGTGGTGATTGAGCGGACGCAAGGCCCGCCCCTACAGCTATATTGTAAAATGAGCTGGTTAAAGCTTCGATAACAGCTCTTGCCCCTAAATATGAGCCGCCTATTCCTATTACTAAAAATACATCCGAATTTTTTCTTATCTTTGCAGCTGCTTTCTTTATCCTTTCGAATTCTTCTTTATCATAGTTTTTAGGAAGATGCATCCATCCCAAAAATTCTTTTTCATCGTCAGCTATTTTATTAAACTCTTTAATTATAGCTGCAATTTCTGATTTATATTTAAGTATATCTTTATCGTTTATTCCTGAATATTTAAACTCTACTTTTACATTTGACATTTGTACATCACTCCTTTATACTTCGCACTATTTATTTCCTTCTCATTGTATTATATAAAGTATGTTTTTTCAATAGAAAAAATCGGTTTTATGAATATTTATTCTCTATTTATTTAAAATATTAACATGAATCAAATACTTCAAATGCCTGTAAATTCAATATATAATAAAAATAGAAATACTAAATATTCTATATTTTTTAAAATTTATTTTTTATGTTCTATTGTTATTATGTTATCTTCTTTTATCTACTATATAAATAAAATGAACAACATAGATAAAAATGAACAACTTTCTAGATTGCTCATGAATAACTATAATATCTCCAGATTATCTTCTACCTCTAATAATGTAACTTCAATTAATCTAAGTAACGGCAATAATTTTTCTGTTATAGGCATTTTGCAAATAGATAAAATAAATCTAAAATACCCTGTTTTATCCAATATTAGTGATTATCTTCTTCAGATTGCTCCATGCAAATTTTATGGTCCTGATTTTGATGAACCCCGGAAATATATGTATTGCTTCTCATAATTATAATGATAATCGTTTTTTTAGCAAAATAAATCAATTAAAAAATAATGATATTATAGATATATATGACAACAAACGGAAATCTCTTTTCCTATGCTGTATATTCCATATATGAAACCAATATAAATGACCTGTCATATACAAATCAAAATACTAACGGCAAACAGGAACTTACTTTATTAACCTGTGATAACACAAATGGAAACAGGCTAATATTAAAAGCATCCCGTCTGTAAATCAGATGGGATGCTTCTAAGTTATTTATTTATTTTATATTGTAATCTCTTATCTTTTTATATGCATAAATTGCAGAAATTCCGCATATTCCTATAATTACTAATATTGATGTGTTATTTATTCCAGTGTATGGAACTGTTGTATTTGCGACGGTATTCGTTGTATTTGCTACATTAACCGCATTATTAGTATTTGTATTATTTACTGCAGCTGTATTATTAGTTACCGTTATTTGTTGATAGCTATTGTTAGTATTTGCAGGTGCTGCTGTATTATTTGCTCCAGTATTATTCAGAAGGTCATAGACACTATTTATGTTTGTGTCATTAGCATAAACTGATGTTGCTGCAAGCACTAGAAAAATCAGTGCTACGATACATGCTATTATTTCTTTTGTTCTTACCATTTTTTACTCTCCTTAATAAAATATATAATATTAGTATAATTTATTATGCTATATTTATACCATTAATAAAAACTTAATGCAATAGTTTTTGTTAGAAAATTCATTTTGTAACACAATTGTAATATTTGTAATATTTTGTATAAATTGCACACCCTATAAAATAATATAACATATTTTCAACTTATATGTCAATACGTTGACATAATTTTTTTGAAATTTTTAGTAATTTTCCTCAAATTCATACATTAAACTTGAATAGCACAACATCTCCATCTTGCATTATGTAATCTTTCCCTTCTGACCTTATCAATCCTTTTTCTCTGGCATTTGCCATACTTCCTTCTCTTATTAAATCATCATATGATACTATTTCAGCTCTGATAAATCCTCTTTGTATATCTGAATGTATTTTGCCTGCTGCCTCTGGAGCTCTTGTTCCTTTTTTTATGGTCCACGCCCTTACTTCAGGCTTTCCTGCTGTTAAAAATGACATTAACCCTAAAAGAGAATAACTTTCTTTTATAACTTTGTCCAGCCCGGATTCATGTAGCCCAAGAGCCTCAAGCATTTCTTGTTTATCTGATTCATCTAAAACCGTCAATTCTTCTTCTATTTTTGCACATAGAGGTATGCATATGGAATTCTCGCCTAAAGCAATATCTTGCACCTGTTTGACGGGGCGACTGAGGATATCCGCCCCTACACCATCATTATTAATATTTGTTAATTGATTTTCCGAAACGTTTGCAATATATATTATTGGTTTTGATGTCAATAAAAATGTTTCTTTTAACAATTCCCTTTCTTCTTCATTATAATCAAGGCTTCGTGCTGGTTTGCCTTCTTCTAAGGCCTTCTTTATCTTCTCTAAAACATTTACTTCCCCTTGATATTTTTTATCTGCTCTCAGCATCTTTTGGGCTTTATCCAGTCTCTTTTCTACTGTCTCTAGGTCTGAAAGTATTAGTTCTATATTTATTGTATCTATGTCCCTTACAGGGTTTATATCTCCATCTACATGTACTATGTTTGAATCTGCAAAGCATCTTACAACATGCAAAATGGCATCCACCTCTCTAATGTGGGATAAAAACTTATTTCCAAGCCCTTCACCTTTGCTTGCTCCTTTTACAAGTCCTGCAATATCAACAAATTCTACCACTGCATATGTAGTTTTTTCAGGCTTATACATTTCAGATAATTTTTTAAGTCTTCCATCAGGCACAGGAACTACTCCAATATTCGGCTCTATTGTGCAGAATGGATAGTTTGCACATTCTGCTCCCGCATTTGTTATTGCATTAAATATAGTGCTTTTGCCTACATTCGGCAGACCAACTATTCCAATTTTCATTTAAATATCAACCCTTTCTTTAATGTAGGAATTTAGGAATGTATGAATGGTTGATGAAATTTGCCTTTGGCAAATTTCTTTATTTTAGAATTTGAACGTAGTGAAAATTCTTTCTTTCATTCTTACATTCTTACATTCTTACATTATTTTTGCTCCAAATTCGAACTCCAGTCAGTGTCACTCCAACCATACAAATTATTGCTTCAATAATCAATACCCAGTGCATACCATATACAAATGTGTCCGGGCGGCTCGGAACATAGCTTAAAACTTGATACCCAATATTTTTACTCACAAGTCTCCATAGTAAAACAGATGAAAGCGACACTCCTAAAACCATTCCAACATTTCTAACCAGTCCGTTTATACTCCCCGCAATGCCCATCTTATCTTTCGGCACAGTTGACATTATAAGTGCTATATTAGGTGATTGAAACATTCCGCTTCCCAGTGACATCATGCCGATTAAAAGTATTATTACAAATATTGCTGTATTCTGATTCCATAGCAATCCCATTAAAAATAGTGATATTGCTGTAATTAGCAGTCCTATAAATGTAAGTATTTCTGAGCCTATTTTATCAGAAGCATATCCGCTAATTGGAGCAGCTATCATAAGGACAACTGGTGATGCAAGTATGATTAATCCTGCTATAGCTGGAGACATTCCCAGTAAGTTCTGTAAATAATATGGAAATATTATAGTTCCAGATGAAATCACAAAAAAACTGATTAATGCACAAAATATGCTTAGTGAAAAGAGCTTGTTTTTAAATATATTCAAATCCAGCATAGGTGTTTCAGTTTTCTTTTCTCGTATTAAAAATAATATAACCGATACTGCTGATGCAATAAATAGTAATATAATAGGTAAATCGCCATATCCAACTACTTCACCTTTGCTTATTGCTGTAAATAACAGCACCATTGTTACAGCAAACAGTGAAAATCCTAATCCGTCTAAATGGCTTTTATTAACCAACTTCTTGGAATCTTTCGGCAGATATTTTTTACCCAGAATAAATACGATAATTCCAATTGGTATATTTATTAAAAATATATAATGCCAATGTAAAAAGGCAACTATGAGCCCGCCTAATGCTGGTCCAGCCATATTCCCTAAAGCAACAACTAAGCCAGATGTTCCAAAAGCTCTCCCTCTTTCTGTATTGTCAAACACTTCTGCAATAATCCCTTGATGTATTGACATCCCAGCTGCAGCTCCAATTGCTTGTATACCTCTTGCAATCAATAAAACAGGAAAAGTATCAGCAATTCCACATATCAAAGAACCTACTGTAAATAAAATTATACTAAAATTAAAGATTCTTGTTTTTCCCGTTAAGTCAGCTATTTTTCCAAAAAAGATTATTAATGCAGAAATAACTATTAGATATATGGACACAACCCAGGCTATTCCTGCCAAAGTAACTCCAAGTTTTTCAGACATTGTCGGCAGAGCCACATTAACTATACTTGCATCTAAAGCGGACATAAAGGTAAAGGTTATTACAATTGACAATATTTTCCATCTGTTCTTGTGTATTGTTTCGTCATCCTGCAATTATTAATTCCTTCTTTCCATTGTTCACTATTTACGAACTGTTCTTTTTCTGGGATTATTATACATAACATCATTAATAATTGCAATGGGAATATATAAAAAAATTTATTGCGAAATTAACATTTTTGGTTTGTAGGGGCGACCAGTGGTCGCCAGTTCTTCGATGAATCGGCTAATATATTATATATTTTCAGAAAATCCTCTGTAG
>Ga0209629_10002367_pt1 | contig 12778 bp, 8 predicted proteins | sample TergutCu122P5_FD_187286 | JGI IMG/M metagenome (GOLD analysis project Ga0209629, IMG submission 187286) | Cubitermes ugandensis P5 segment gut microbial communities from Kakamega Forest, Kenya - Cu122 P5 (SPAdes) (version 2) | ecosystem: Host-associated > Arthropoda: Insects > Digestive system >... | reverse complement strand
GCGTCCTAATTTTCGTATAGAAAGCAGTACTTTCCGGAAGCTGAAGTTAACAAATATATTTTATATGAGAATTTTAATCTTTGTATTCTTCCAAAAATTGTTTAGATGATAAATAAATGATGAAATGAATGTAGTATGTAGCGTAACACACATGTTTTAATAAGAAAAACATAAAAAATAGAAAGTTCAGCATTCAGGACCCAACATGACTTTGTTGATGTAGCAGTAGATGGAGGAAAATATTAAAATAGACCTTAGACAAATATATCGTAAAATTGGATATTGATTGATAGACTTCTGTGAATATGACGATAAATTTTCTGACCACATAGAAGCACATGTCTGTTATTTCTTGGCCAGCTAATTAAATAGAAAGTTTTCAAGATAGATTCTGAACCATCTATTTACCTATAAAGATTTATAAGTCCGCTGTTTCCAACTTATGCTTTGTGGTACGCTGAAATACAAGAACTGTCAAAGAACGGCTCGTGATGGGCGTAACTACTTGTATTTCCGTAATATCTGTCGGGAGACTCTTCTACTGCTTTCTTTTTCAACCGGCCCCAATTTTACTAGATTGCTTTGCATAAGGCGACTTCTTGATTCGTTTAGCATGTCAGAATATTGGATAACGCCGCATATAGATGGCTGGTGTTACGAATTAGTCCATAATAGAATAGAAAAAGAAGGACTGTAGCTGCATAATGCCATGCTCGCTCAGGTGTGTCGCACAGCCGTCATGCACGGTGCCATGCAAGATTTTGGGTTTAACAGTAGATATTCCATAGCGCGTGGTTATTACTGTGTCCAAGCTGTCAACACTTTTTGATTATGACAGTGCTAAGTCATTAATCTGTGGAAAAAAACTTATCAGAACGAGAAAAGTAAGCATTTCCGGTCAGTAAATTTACCTAAGAAATTCAGTTTTTTAGGGGGAAGGGGGGGGGCCACTACAGTCCAACTTGGACCTAGGACATCTCGTTTCAAGGTTTCTAGATCACACATAATTAGACACGCACACACACCAAATTCAGCGTTTAGTCTGCACCTTGTACAGAGCCATTACGAGGTTCCAACAGACTACGTTTTCGGATGTAGAGGGAACTGTTCTCCATCTATATACACAAACGTACTAACTACTGCTAATGACTTTTGATTAACGGATCTGAAATAATAATATGTCTTCTCCGATAAGCCCAATATATTTTCGCTGCAAAGAAAATAGGCCAAACCAAACTTCAGAACATCGGGTCCATTATTTACCTCGCGAGTGCAATCTGACGGAGTACTGACGGCGATTGTTAGGTACTGCCTTTTTCGCCCGTTACCGTACCTGAAGCATTACCAAAGCTCTGTTCCCCTCTTCGCCACCTTCCGTTATCAGTTCTCAGTCATAAAATGTATCATAGCCAATCGATATCGATACCTGCAGTTTCCCGTTCCTTATTTAATTTTTCTTCTTTTTTCCCCCTTTATACTCCAGTTATCATTGAGCTTGCATTGTTCAATCTAAATTAACGACCACTAAATAACTGCACACAAAAGTTCTAAATAATAAACTCTAAATTTTTATATACTTATTCATTACTTAAATTAAACAAAATACCTGTGGCCTTCAGAATAATGATACGTCTTTACGGACCTTATTGTAAGGCTGACGTCTGCTGAGATGTCATTCTGTGTCAATGGTAAATAAATTCGAATTTCGTAGAGTGCTTGGTGCTTCAAAACATCAGGAAGACGACACACCGACACATACCAGTATGCCTGTATCTTCAGCAACATCCCTCTGAGAAGTTAAACTTTCGAAATCTGACTTTCAAGAAAAGTATATCCAGAACGTATTTATTTCGCAAAACGAGTTGGTAGCGTTCTCAGAGGTACAAAGTCGTGACAGTTCGTGACATACGCATCATTAATGTCACGTACTTAGACTCGACTCAAATATCAGTGAGGTATAAATCAGAAAAACTCCACCGGAGTTTTAATAAAGTTACTGTTGTTCGTACAACAATACTGCTGTTTGAGTTTCAGGTTACTGGTAACGTCACAGTAACAAAAATTAACCTATTCTACTGTCTAATCGTTCTCAGCGATACACATGCTATGCCTTTCAATCTCTGCGCAGATCCTCGTATGACAATTCATTTCCACCTGTTTGACAGACAGGAACACTTTCGCATCTAGCTAAAGCTGTAGACTGTTTAAACAAAATAGATAAATAAAATGCGTCCTGCCAGTGCGATAAAATGCTGCTTTGTGTGAAATCAGAAGTTAGTTCACCGTGCTCCAAGTTTTGGATTAATAACTGAAAATTTTTTGCGGAAAATTTGCTATTAGTTAATTGCAATAGGTCACCTTCACTTTTCCATTACTATGCAGAAAACTCCACGACTGAAATTATAGTAACACGAAAGATTGAAAAGGCCTTTTATAAAGCGTGGTGTCTCAAAATAAATAAGCAACTTACTTACTTACTTACATACTTACCCCATGGAACACAGTCCTTCTTAAGAAGCTAATCGGTTTTCAGCTGGTCAAGAAATTCCCCGAATTGTATGGAATCCGAAGATTCACTACCGCATTCACAAGTGCTTTCACATGACCCTATCCTGAGCAACATCGATCCAGTCCATGTCCTCAAATTTCAGTTCCCGAAAATCCATCTTTATATTATCCTGCAATCTACGCCTGGGTCTCCCAAATGGTCATTATATTTCAGTCGTTCCCACCAAAACCCTGTATACACCTCTGCTCTCCCTCGTACGTGCTACATGCCCCGCCCACCTCATTCTCCTCGAATTATCACCCGAATAATATTTGGTGAGTACAGATCATTAAGCTCCTCATTATGCAGTTTTCTCCATTCCCCTGTTACCTCGTCCATCTTAGGCCCAAATATTCTCCTCAACACCCTACTCAGATTCCTTCAACCTGCGTTCCTCCCTCGATGTGAGTGACCAATTTTCACATCCATACAAAACAACAGACAAAATTATAGTTCTGTATATCTTAATCTTTAAATTTTGGATAGTAAACTGGAAGAAAAAAAGATTCTGCGCCGAGTGATACCAAGCATTCCCTGACTTCAATCTGCTCTTATTTTCTTCCTGAATAAAATTTTAATATGTTAAAGTTTCTCCCAATTATTTGAACTGTTCCACCCTTTCAAAGGAATTATTATCAGTCTTCAAATTGAGACTTCGTCCTGCATTCTGATCGCCAGACATGGCCATGTACTTAGGTTTATCAGCATTTACTTCTAGTCCACTCTCCTTACTAGCAATAAATAAAGCTTATGTGTTTTCTATGTAGTACGTAAGCTTCCGCCAAATATACTAACATCATCGGTATAAACCAGATGCTGATAACTACCACATACTTTCAAACCATCCTGATTTACCTGAACCCTCCTTATGGTATACCCTTAAGAAAAGTTGAAAAGCAATGGCGATGAAGCATCTACTGGTCTTAAATCACTCTTAATAGGAAACATATCAGAGAAATGTTTGCCTACCCAAACTCTCCTATAAGTTTCATTCAGACATATTTTTATTAGCCTTAACCTGATTCATGGGGATGCCAACTCAATGAGAATATTATACAAGACCTCCCTTCTAAATGAATCAGAGAATTTCTTGAAGTCAATAAATAGCTGTTGCACCGCTTCATTGTATTCCCATTTTTCTCAAGAATTTGACGCATGCAGAATATTTTATCAGTAGTTGAACTGCTGCGTCGAAATCCACACTGATGATACCCAATAATTTCATCTGCATATGGAGTCTACCTTTACATGAGGACTTTGAATCAAATCTTGTAAGCGGTTAAAAAAAATATATGCCTCTATAACGCTTACAATCACTATTCTCATAAACTGGTAAAATGTTCGACTCCTTCTACTACTCAGGTAATTCCTCCTAATTCCAAATAGAATTAATAAGTTAATGGACCTAAGAGTGAATTGTCCTACCCCCTGCTTTAGTCATTTCTGCTGGTATTTGATCAGTACCTAGTGATTTAGGACTTTTTAGCTTGTCAATTGTCATCTCAGCCTCAAAGGCACTCGGCTAAGGCACTAGTGGCTCTGCTGTACGTATTTCTATCTTTCTAACATCATTAACCCCATATACGTTCAATAGCTGGGAGACATGATTCCTCCACCTATCCAAAATACCGTGGGAGTCTGCAAATAAATCACCCTTCTCATCCTTTACTATATTAGTTCTAGGCTGGTAATCCTTCTCAAAGGGGCGCGCGGTGGCGTAGTGGTTAAGGCACTACGCTACCAACCGGCAAGTCGCGGGTTTGATCTCAGAGGGTGTCATAGGAATTTTTTAGTTACTTAATCCTTCCGGTCGCACTATGGCCCTGGGGTTGACTCAGCCTCTAACAGAAATGAGTACCAGGTGTATTTCCTGGGGTAAAGGCGGCCGGTGCGTAAGGCTGACAACCTTACCACCATCCTGTGCCGTTGTCATGAAATCTGGGAGCCTTAACTTCCTGGAACCCTCTGGGCCACTCCAGGCCTGTAACGGAACTGCTGTACTTTTTAACCTTTCTTAAAGTCATTGATGCCCCTGTACAAGTCTTTGGTATTTTTATCTTATTGTTGGTTTCAAGTTCATCAATTTTAGGTTTCGGATATTCCTTCTTTTTGATCCAAAATTGTCTATTATCTTCACGTCTTATATTGTTAAGATTATCTACATTGCTTTGGTTTGGATCCTGTAACCACTGCATTTTAGCATGCTTCCTTTGATCTAAAAAACCTAAACATTCTTCACCAGACTATGGTTTATACAGCTTCAATTCGTACAGACCTAGACTATCTTTAACTGAGATTTTGATGTTATCATTAATGTTCTTCCAATACCTATTAATGTGCTCGCTATCACTGAAGTTCTCCAAAGCTGCAAACCTGTTTGAAATCCTAATCTGATAATTTTTCCTAATCTCAAGCACATTTAGCTTCCTGAGATTACATCTTTCCACATCAAACTTCTGTGCTGCTTGTTTATTTACTGCTAATTTTTCCCTAACTTTTGCAACCACCAGAGAGTGATCAGTATCACGGTCAGTTCCCCTGAAAGCTCGTACATCGAGTATACTAGAAGGCCATCTCCTGTCTATCCATATGTGATCAGTTTGGTTGTCAGTCTTCCCATCAGGAAAGGTCCAGGTGTTTTTAAGAATTTTTCGGTTAACAGCTAGATTTTTTGATGTGGCAAAGTTTACTATTCTCGGTTAACAGCTAGATTTTTTGATGTGGCAAAGTTTACTATTCTAACACCATTATCATTATTTTCCTGATGTAGACTCTCATCCCCAATTGTCGGTTTGAAAATATTCTCTCTCCCCACTTTTGCATTGAAATCTCCTAAGAGAGCTTTCATTTGGTTCTTAGGAAAATGTTCGCAAACCTGCTGTAATTCCTAATAAAAAGTCTTTTGAATCATCACTTTACACCTCACCGGGTGCTTGCACATTAAAAAAAAATTATATCAAACCAGCAACCTCTCAGAACTATGTATGACAACCTATCACTAACAAACTCTACTCTGTTAACATCTGACACTATTCTGTGGTGTACAAACCTGCTGTTCCCAAATGATGATTTTCGTTTCCTTTTCCACAGGAAAAATTATATTTCCCTGCTCCGTAGTGCCCCCCCCCCTTGTTCTACCTAACCTCCCGTACACCCATTACATCTAATTTATTACTTACTAATTCCCTGGCCACTGTTGTAATTGAGCCTGATCTTTGCAGGCTCCTATCATTCCAAGTACCGAATCTCATGCCCCTTTTCCACTGATTAGGTCCTACACAAGTATCAATCCAAGTCCGAGGTGTGTGTTCATGTTCCGTAAAAAAGTCACTTCTTAAGGTGAGGATTTGTCAGCACCTCTCCCAACCCCAAAGCTGGAGGACTACCCCTTGTCTTCTGTCCGCAACTGCTTATTCAATATATTCGCAGCTACCCTTCTCCACTCCTTCATCCGCAACCTGAGGACTCGCCATGCCGTGGTGACAGGGTCACATTTATCACGGTATATAAACAACAAACCCACAAAGATTTATTTGATTTTAAAAAACAAAAACAAATCTGAACAAAAAAAAGCTGAATTGTTTGGAATTTTCTTGTTAAATCTTAAGTGCTGCCTACTGCGTCTCTTAGTTGAAATGCAGATGTAAAGGAACTGTATGTTGTGCAAAAGGAGGCCAATGCTCTCTGTTTTAACAGTCCTGCCTGCCTCAAGTTTCACGCGATATAGCACCATCTAACGGCAACAGAGATTGAATAATGAGATAGGAAGGTACCAGTTTCAGTGCGAGTCCTCTATTCACTGCAGACATTTTCATATAGAACTCTACTTAGTAACTAAGGAATCTTGTATACACACAATTAAACAGTTTAACAAGCACACAGACCGTATTTCACGCACAAGATATGCGGCCATATAGTTTTATGCTTGTTTTTTCACTAATGTTAAGAGGTTGTGTTAACTTCACAGGTTAAGTAACTTCCAGTGTACTAGAAAGAGTTGAAAAAAGATGCAGCCGTGGGCCGTTCTGAAGTGTTATCTCAGTTTTTATTGAGAAACTGAGGAAAAGGAAGAAAAGTTTGGGTCAGTGTATCTTGATGCTGGATCGAAATTTGAGTCCTAAATCGTATCGTGTTTCTACTCTTCGGTTTTCCTCCCGATCTTCCAAGTCGAGTTTTCCCGTGATAATTTATTATCAGAGCTTAGCTTCTTTCTATTCTTCCATCAAACATGCATGTCCAGTCCACCTTCCTCCATTAACAATAGAGGGTTACCTACCAATAAGCCGTTTTTCCTTGCAACGCAAAATCTTATTATTTTTTTTACTTGTTTCCGCTTAGTTCAAAATATTTTTAAAATAATTTGTTTGTTAACACGATTCGTGTTTTCACTTTACATAGTAGAACATGTATGACAGTGAAAGTCACTTACTCGTATTGGTATAACGACTGATATGCATGTTTAGATCTTGTTTTGAAAGGCAAGTGTTATCAAATTTTTAGCTAAAAACAAGAAGCCTCTTCCTAGTTTATCCCACTCTTAATCACACAATGAAATTCACTTATATTTGTTACTGTTTTTTAGGAGCGTTCAAAAATGTACGAAAACGGACTATTAGCTTCGTCTTTTGTCTGTCTGAGTGTTTGTCGGCGTGGAAGAACTCGGCTCCCACTGGATGAATTTTAATAAAATTTAATATTTGAGTATTTTTCGAGTATCTGTGGAGAAAATTCGAGTTTCATTTATCTTTAAAGGGACAGCATGGTATACAAATTTCAGAATATGGTTTATGAAAAATGTATTACAGTATTTGGAAAAGATAAAATTATGAAATAAAAGACCTTTTGTAGGAACAGAACTGAATTAGCATGTGTCTAAAATGCACTCAATTTCCTTTTTGTCCAAATATAAGAAATAAACTTCTAGGAGTGCTTGCGTGCAGTCGCATATGCGTACGTAGGTCGTTTAGAGTTTAAAATCTGGCAATAATAACAGGTAATTTGTATGAAGACAAATACACATTTCTTATTAAATTTCGCTGAATTTTCTTAGAATAAGAAATGTTTCAGACAAAATTCTTTCAGAAAATCGGAACGCACGTTTTACGTTCAGTAACTTTTTCGAAAGTCGTGCCTTTTATGAGACAATGTGGAAAAATATGAGCCGAACAGGCCACAGATGACAACATAATACGGCGCATGCGCATTGCATGCTGGATAAATAAGGCTACAGACATACATTCAGAATATGATGCACGTATTGCTTTTCCACATCAACAATGGATAGAAGAACGTCCCCCGTTTTTGCCTTATACGTATATCGCCTGTCTACTTTTATTTTCCCGAATCTGTGGCAAATTTCGGCGATTTGTTGCTTGTACCAGTTTATTTATAAATGTACTCGGAGTACAATGAAAAAAATTGTATTGTCCATATATACAATAATTTGAATTACTGAAACAAAGGAAAGTAAAGTGGAATTTCACAAAATGCCTCTAATGCAAGTAATTTAAATAGTTTTGGGCACATAATTTCCTCGTGTTTACTTCAAGATATTTTGCGTAATACGACCTTCGACACAAGATGGCTCCAATTTTGGATTAAAGTTTTCAGTATGGCTACGATTTTTAACACCTTTCAGTACCAAATATGTGGGAGTACTTGTATTTAAGTCGCTCAATCTGCATTTGCAGCCACTGAATTGCACATAAGAAATTAAAAAATACACCTTAGTACAATTCTAAACACTGCACAACAAATGATCTTCTGGGAATTCCACCCTTCCGCGACGGTCCATTTGAGGTATTTGCTCTTCTGGAATGTTATGTGGCGTAGGTGTTAAGTTGGTAAACGACGTTTCGGTACTGCCTGTTGGTCCCATCTGCAAGAAATTGACATAGGACTCATAGGCTTCCCGAAACGACGTTTACCAACTTCCAAGCTAAGACACACATCCCAAGAAATGATCGCCTCACTCTTCTAGTGTTATATAAAAGTTAATACAATATTGAAGATGTTATTATAATTTTAGTACACGTAATTGATAATGATTGTAAAGTACTAGATTAGAGACTATTCGGATCTGGTGCAGATTTCCTTAAACACTCAAAATTAAGCATAAGTTTCATTTTGTCTTTTGATTTCTCAAGAACTCTTTTCCATTGAGCGATTTATTTAATTACAGCTACATGCGAGTAAAGAGATAAGCAGGTAATTAGGTAGAAACAGAACTGGATTCCTTGGAATTTGTGGTTTGACTAAGTCTGGAAAAGTATGTTTCGAGGGAGGGGTGATGCAGAGTTTACTGTTTACTGTTTAGGGATATCAGAGGGCAAGGCAATTGACAGAGTTAGAGGATACCCTACGAGGTACAGTGTCAGTAAATGTTATGTTTATGAGGCTGTATTTTGCGAAACGCCAGTGCTTCTTGCTGGAAAAAACGTGTGATCTTATCGATAAAAATATGTATTATAATATTATAATACTGTATTAAAAATTATATCTTCCTAAGGAAAAGCCCATAGCAGAAGAAATTAACTCCAAGAATAATAACTTCGCGTCTGTTTATTGTGTTAAATTTCAAATGCACTGTCGCCATGCACGTATCGCCACTTTTCTTCCCAATGACAAAGTCAGCTGCAAATCGAAATTTCTTCTTCACAGGTACCTACTTTAAGATTAGAACTGTATAGTTTACTTTAATATCAGTGCCGCTTAACAAATGGGAATAATATATACTTATATACCACAAGGAAAGCGAAAACATTTACAACACTTGAAGCCTAATTTAGGGGACCAGAACTTTCATATGACCAGAATTATCTGTTGTAATCACTGCTGATTGTATCTCAAATTTTTAACTAAGTTAAATTTTTTTTCCATTCCTTTAGCCTGGACGTCACAGTTTAGTGATTAGCATGGTAAAATGGTACATATTTGACATACGAACATTTCTGATCATTATATGGCTTGGGGAATTTTTCTCGCTGCGTGAAGTTGGTAGTACGTATTCGGACTGTGTGGTGTCGTGGTGGTGCGGACGGTTTGTTGATTTTTGTGTGTTCTTTTCGTCTACACAGCAGATTGTGTACCAGAGCTATGATTTTATTCTCGTGGGTAGGTAAGTACTTCTGTTTAGTTATTTGTCCTGTTACAAAACTGTCTAATCTTTAAGTACTGGCTGAGTTTATTATTGTCAGGTTACGGTCAAACATTTTGCGCCCGCGTTTGCAGACATCACACGGTCGGGCTGTGTGACAGTTACTGCCATCTCGTGACACAGTTTGGTATTAATTGGTTATTTCGTCGCTCTTACTTCAAGCACAGTAGTAGTACAATGAGCAAAATTTCGATCCAGAGAATGACGTTGCGAAATTCACCTCGATACTACTAATTCACATGAAGTTACATATGTATAGAGTAATAAAGACTATAGTTTGTACGTCGGGAAAGAGGTTATTCGGATGGATTCGTCTGAGCTATACACACCAGTGTAACCGTTCTAGTATTTGGGGCTAGGTTAGCGTGTGCAAGTTCTATTCATAATAGTAAACACGACATATATTTTACAGTATTGTAGCAGTACAGATTTATGATTTTTTTGCAGTGCTCAATAGCTGTGTGATAGGCCTAGCAATGAAGGTAGAATATTTATATGTATGTTTAAATATGTTCAATTTAAAATAAATAAGATGTTTCATAAGTGGTTAGGTCTCATGTCACAGTTCAGGGGCTTTGTGAACGAGAAGTGACTCGTTGTTTTACTGGCTTGAAGGATAAATTGAAAGAATTTAAATATTTTTATAAATCAAAAACTCCATACAATACGAATTTTTATAATATTAAGCCTACACTGTTAAATGTCCACGAAATGAAAGTTTATTACTCTATTTCATGACGGTTTATCAACTGCGATTGTGGGTTGTTTTGGAGCAGTGTCGCACAATTTTCTGTGTGGATGAAGGGGTATTATAACATTGTCTGTACTAACGTAATAAGCCACTGGCCTATAGCTGTGAACCCCGGGTTTGCAGTATGCAAAGAAGGAGTACTAGATACTGCTTTATAATATTGTGCCAAAAGACAGTAATTAAACATTATGAGTTGGAGATGTGAGTGCCGGTGAACACGCAAGTGTCAACGTTTGATCTAAGTTGCGTTTAGTTACCTTCCTTTCTTTGAAGAAAATTCTAACGTGAATGATTTAAAATACATAAGGGTAATGCATTCAGTTTCGCTTAATTTACTCGAATGGATGAAGATGAATATAATATGGTAATTACATAAATATATTAATCAGCCTTTGAACAGTTAAACCTGTTCTTATTTTATACTGTCTATTTATTTTTCTGGGATTTAAGCCATCGTAACTCACGGATATTCCGTGGTGCAAATCCTACCATTGTGTTAGATTAGGTTAGGTTGTTTTAGGTGATGTTAAATTAGGTCAGGTTAGATTGGCTGTGTTAGGTTAAGTTGGGTGAGGTTAAATTAGGTTACGTTACGTAAGGTAAAATTAGTTAGGTTAAGTTGTTTGTGTTAAGTTTAAGTTAGGTTAAATTAGGCTAGGTTGGTTCTGTTAATTTAGATTAAGTTACGTTAGGTGGGGTTAAATTATTTAGTTTAGGCCAGGTTGTTTGTGTTAGGTATGTTTAAGTTAGGTTAACTGGTTAGTTTGACTATATATTAATTACCAACTTTTGTGCAATGACTATTATTTATTCATAAGATATTAATCTCCTGTACGTGTTTCGATCCTCAAGTGCTCATCTTCAGGAGGATAGTTTGGTTGTGTTAATTTAGATTATGCTAGGTTAGGTGACGGTAAATTAGTTAGGTTAGGTTAGTTAAGGTTCGGTAATATTACATCACTGAGACCTATTTCATAGCGAAGACACAAGTGTTGAGGTTAAAACAGAAAAGGTCCTGTATCACTCTCATATATAATTACCTACCGCACGAAGCTTCAGATGTCAGTTCATAGCACAGGAACAAGCGAATTTTTTCTGGCTTACTTGTTTGGTAAAACTTTGACTACCAAACTGTATTTTACTCCTCACACTATATGCACACTGGAAAATCCTCTTACGAATAATCGAGACTTAATGGCATATTTCTTCCAATCGCCATGTGAAATCTGTTAACGCTATCCCACGACTCATTACATCTTAACATATGGAACGTCACGTTGAAATGCCTTTCATTTCTTGTAATTTGGACTACCATTTCTGTAGCAGTTGAAGGCTTTCATGGAAATAAACCAGCTTGACTGTAATTTCCGTTCCAAAAGGCCATCCCAGTTATTTACACCAGCAAAATGTGTAGCGGTGTAACGACTGTGTAGGAGGGGAGAGAAGAGGGGCCCAGATCTTACCTAAGCCACACATAAATCCGGAACAATACCGAGGCACGGCCCCCCTTGGTGCCAAAACAGCCAGTTTCTGCAATTGTTTTCAGGCTTACTGACTGAGCTACCTTCTTAAAAACATGTTACAAAAGTCAAATATTTTATACAGTAGACAACAAAATGTTTTTATTCCGAATGAAAAGCGATATTGTTTTAGAACGCTGAATATCCTACTTGAATGACACGACAAACACAGCCGGTACTGAGGCCTACTGTGTGCTTAAATTTACATAAAAGCATACCACTGAAATTAATGCTTGGCTTAAATATTGCTGAAGTGAATTTCAGCTGTTTGATTACAACAATTGAAACAATGAGACAAAAAGAGAACCTAGTTTCACAAACAAGGCACCGTCCTGCACTTCAACAAAGGTAAACAATGAACATTACTTCCTTCCTGTTCCCTGAATCTTCATTATTCTTTCTAGAACCATGCTATTCAGTATCTGTGGGAAAGCGTGCGTTGTAACCAGAATACATCTGTCCCACGTTATTTCAAAATGGGTTATATTCTTCTGCTCATAAATTTGTATCCATTCTAAGAATAGAAACATTTAATTGTTCACATTTACAACGTTAAAATTTTAAAATATTTCCTTTTTTTGGACACAAATGGTTCGTTAATATCCATTAAATTTTGCTGTAAGATAAACTAATTCGTAGCACAATCCCGTTTAAATTGTTAGTGGACGTTATTTTGTGTTTTGAATTCCACGTAGCAAGGGTAAGCCTTGTTCTTTCTTCGTTTCCACAATTCAAGTATGCTTAAGATGCGTATGAACAAAGTCAGTTCTGCTGCTGCTAAGATTTTTTTTTTTCCGAAAAAA
>Ga0209629_10002366_pt1 | contig 12781 bp, 8 predicted proteins | sample TergutCu122P5_FD_187286 | JGI IMG/M metagenome (GOLD analysis project Ga0209629, IMG submission 187286) | Cubitermes ugandensis P5 segment gut microbial communities from Kakamega Forest, Kenya - Cu122 P5 (SPAdes) (version 2) | ecosystem: Host-associated > Arthropoda: Insects > Digestive system >... | reverse complement strand
GTAAACATTATGTTCGAATGACCGTGCATCTTTGATAAGTAAGTAAAGGAGAGACCAACTAGATGCAACAAATAGTGATTTATTAGTAATCAATAGTATCTCAACATGTTTCAGGCACCTTTATGCCCATCATCAGGAGATCTGACTGCGTTCCACTGCCTACAGTTGTCTGTCCTTTTGTAGTTGTTGTGATGCTGGAGAGTTGGGTGGCAAGATGTATGCACTGTGTGGAGAATGTTGCCTGACTCAGGCAAGTAACAGATGGATTCTGTGACATGCCTAGTGTTAGATGATGCTAAAGATATGCAAGAACATGCTTATTGAATCACTGAGTAATTCTTATAGCATTTCCACATGCTTCCAATGTCCTGAAAGTCATGGATATAAACATTTTACATCAGAGAATCTAAAATTGTGCAGCACCTGAGTAATAATTATAAGCTGCTGATGCTCTGCAAGGTAGTGTGTGCTGAACTTGCAACAGAAACACATTCAATTATCTAATGTGTATTGCAGCAAAAAATATTAAATGATCAAGTGCTGCACCATACCAAAAACCAAATTAATGCAGGTATCTAACCCAACTTAATACAAAGAGAACTAAAAGTACCTAGTACAACATTCATCCAAATATGCAACCCTAGTAAATACTGATAAATGCCAACTGATCACTGTTATCTGCTCAGCTCTACCAACAAATCCTACTCTCACCTCCATGTTGTATCCTCTGGACATTGCATCATTTGATATAGCAAAGCAGAGAGGGTGATGTTTAGTTCCCGGTGCCTTAAAACTGAGACTTTCTGGCTAAGGGAGACAACCCTGAGAGAAAATCCTGGTCCTCCAGGTTGAAAGTTGGGCATAAGGCCAGCTACCATACTCCATAAAAAAAAATACCACAAAGAGTTAAGCTAATGGAGGAAAAGAAGAAGGGGGAAGATGGAGAAGAATGAGGAGGAGGAGGAGAAGAAGAAGAAGGAGAAGGTTCATCGAAACCATGTGTCTTCAGGGCTTACACAAGTTCTCAGTTGTTACCATAGATTCAACAATTTCACAAAGCAAAGACTTTCATTCTTCCAGAGATACTGATGTGTGATGTCATCATGTCTTCAACAACATAATTCATTGTAGATGAATTGATAAATTCTTCTGTCTGTGACTGTGAGTATTCACTGAGAAGAATGTTTGGGAATCTTCCTCACAGAAATTGCAAACTACCAGACTGTTCTTGTGAGTAAAGCATGTGATTGATACCATTCCTACCTTTGCTGCCCTTATTAATGATTTAGCTGTGTCCATATCACCTTGGTGATTCTGTCCAACTTCAGCAATTATGAAACATGGATGTGATCCTCCAACCCATTTACCAGGAGCCAATTCGATCTCCTTTGCCATTGGTGACTACAGGAACTTCCTATCCATGATCTACTGTTACCTGTAATATCATAACAGTTGGACTATTATACAGGGCTCTAAGGCACACATCTTCAAAATGCACCCTTAGTATTACTAGTCCTCACTGAATATGTATTCGGTTTTCCAGACCGCCCTTTGATGAAGCCAATTTATTGGTTATGGGTCAGCAGTTCTCAGCAGCATTGTTTGATTTCTTACCTCAGTTGGCGCTAAGAAGAACTGTCTATTCAAGGTATTTAATCATAAAAGGAATTAAGAAGGGGTGGAGAGCTTTATATAATACGCATCTTTGATTCGTAGTCGCCAACCATTGTTAGGGTATGCAAAAACTGAGTCAATATAAATCGCGTAGTCTAGTAACAATTGTTTATGTTAGACTATGTAGTCTAGATCCGAAATCCATGCAACAGTAAAAATGGGGTGTCAATGCAAATGCATTATTCAGTTACTCTTAGAAACCTACCGAAGCGCAAGTGAATCTGACACTTAACTGAAAAAGTCTATCATCATGGAGAATGTCAACCGATGATCATCCACGTCACAAATTAATACTTGTGGTCCACGTTCCCACAGAGGTCAGTACACGCTTCCACGGACTTCCGCCGCGATTCTCGTCGATATCCATTCTCATCGTTACTGGTTTATCTATAGACATAAACTTTTTAGGTTTTGTATTTAGTTTTAATTCGTAGTGATCAGTAATGTTACATGGAGCAGACTGCTCATTGCTCATACAGAGGGGTTATGACAGCATTGTGTCGGTAGCTTGAGAAATGTTATGAAAAATACGTACAAATATCACGCAGTCCTACGTGCAAATCATGTTTACCTGGGAGTGTGAACACAGCTATATCATTGCCTGTTTTGAGGGCACTTTCTGCCATACGGATCGGCCCATTGAACACCGACTTTCAACATACAGAAAATTCCAATGAAGATTCCAATGTTATTCTCAACTAGATTATATGTGCCCTCAACTACGGGAGGTTTTGTATAACCTTAATCTGTGTGTATAACACTCTTCGTATCATAGATCAGTCTTCGTATCTATTCTACAAATCACAGATCATCTAGTATACTACAAATAAACACGTTAGTTGCTTGGCGAATGTCATCTTTGCAACAGCAATACAACCAACATATGCATACAGACTATACTATACTGTTATTAATTTGTAGTAAATCATCTGATAACAATACACCGTACTTAAACCAATACTAAACATGATATGTGTTTATAAATACATTTCACGAACACTTTATTTCGCGACAGCTATATATACTATCCGACAGTCAAGTAACATTCATTCAGAGCGTCCTGCAATAATGTTGGCGTACATGACTTTGGAATCGATTCGTATCAATTCAAAATACGGCGCTTCAGAGAGCGGTTACAAGTATTTGCAGTATTTACAGTGTGATTTTAATTGCGACGTTGTGTGACCAAGTTTTAAATGCCGAAACAGGTATGTTTGTTTAGATGTAATGATTAACAAAGATACTTGCATTACTTTGTATTGATATTAACATAATGTTTGGAGCTATAAACCAACTTTCCCTCCATTATGCGTGTCCAGCGTTTGTTAACGTGAAAGGAGTGCCGCACGGAAAAGAGCGGCGTATTTGTGATTCTATTCTCACTTGTGAAGTTTACTGTGCATTTATATGTTGACGTAGGAAAACTACTGCGTATAAATGTCGAATATAGGCCATCAGGCTTATATCACCTTGACCCCTCGTAAATTTTATGGCAAAATAAAAAGTGGGAAGTCTTGTGAAATTCAGGCGGACGGAAAACCGAGGTGCGAAGATAACAGACAGGAGCTGGAATTTAAGAAATGGCCACGTACTTTGGATCCAGCAGCAACATGGAAGATATTCAGAAAACAGCGAGATGCCTTAGAATTTGCGCGAATAATGAAGAATGGCTTGATGACATTTGTGTTTCAGGATAAAATTGGGTGCCGCTTGTTTCTGGTTGCTCATCCCACTGTGTTTTGGTTTTATGACTCTAAAAGAAGTTGTCAAGACAGATGTTCATATGAAATTATTTTAGAGCATGCTGTCTGTAAACTTTATTTCGATTTGGAATTTAATAGGGAATGTAATTGCCAACATGATGGAAGTAGAATGGTGGAGACATTCATCAAATTAGTTTCATTTCATCTAGAAAGGGAATGGGGTATAACTGCAAAGAGACATGATGTGATAGACTTAGATTCAAGCACAGCAAATAAATTTAGTCGACATTTGATATTCATGTTGCCCAGTGTTATCTTTCAGAGTAACTACGATGTAGGAAATTTTGTGAAGGACATGTGTAGTGAACTTCGAATTTATATTAATCAGCACTCCAAACAGAATGAGAGTACAGCTGATGGCTGTGATTTTTACAGTGATGTTGACAAGTCACATGTATTTGAGTTACTTGTTACAGATAATAATGGTTCAAGTAGGTTGTTCTGTGATGAAAGTGTATACACTAAAAACAGACACTTTCGCCTGTACATGTCCACCAAGCTAAATAAGAATGCTCCACTGATTGTTAGTAAAGAAAATCAGTACAGATGTACAAAAATATGTGGAAATAATGACAGCCAAGATACGCAGTTGTTTCTTGATTCACTCATAACCTATGTTCCAGTTGATGCACATGATTTAAGAGTTCTTAAATACAGTCACTCTGGCAGCCAAGAATTATGTGCAGCTTACCATCCTTCTAGAGTACCTTCCGAAGGTTTAATGTCTAAATCCAATGTTAAATCTCCATACCCTGAGGTGGATGAATTTGTGACTACTATAATTTATCCAGGGCAGATACGACAGTGGTTATATTTTAGCAGTGGGAATCACATTGTCTATGATATTACTGGTTATCGTTATTGTGGAAATATTAGTCGTCAGCATCGTAGCAATAACATAAAATATGTGGTGAACCTTACAAATTACACGTATTACCAGAAGTGTCATGACCCAGAGTGCACATATTATCGTTCTGAAGAGTGCAAATTACCACCAGAACTCATATTTTTTCTTGAAGATGACAGTTTTCTTCATATTACAGAAGATAGTTCAAATTTTTCAACAACACTTGGGTATTTTGGAATGCTGGAAGAAGACTTTGTTCGATTGATAGATGACATGGAAAGTAGTGAGAATGACTGTCACAATGTTTTTCATCTAGGAGACACTCCTTCAGTTCCATCAAGTTTTCCTGACTATGGTTTGTCAGATCATGATGTGTTATCGGCATTGGATAGTGTAGCCAGTTCTGTATAAAATATCAGCGTTGAAGTCTGGTCCAAGAAAGGTCCACAATGACAAGATTCCATTATGTTGCATGTGTTATTTTGCAGTGATCATGTCTGTTAGTGGAAAGTACATAACATACGGTGAAGGTGAGAACTCTACAACAGTCACGACGGAACACAAATCTAAACTGTGTGCACCAGGGGATATTATACAGGCTTCAAGGCATCAACACAGAACTGTCCTACAGGACCTCAGTGTGAACACATGTCTACCTCCTGTACATCACGAGAAGGTAATGTCACCCATTTTGTCTGTTTCACATATGATATTTAACATGGTTAAAAAAAATTGTTTAATTTGTTTAATGTTTATATAATGCCGCAGAACAGCTGAGTTCATGCCTGTCATGACAAATGAACTCAGTCAGTAACAGTATGGGTATGTTGAACAATTTATAAAATGGATCATGAACCTTGAACATGATGTGGACCATGGCCACATTTGTAAATTACATACATACTACAAAAATTACACAATAATTTAGGCACTTAGGTATACCACTGATTGTTATTTTTTCCAAGTGTGACCTGCAAACCAGCCCATTATAATTGATGTGGCCCTTTGCCATCAAAAGGTTGGACACCTATGATGTAGATGTATAAGACTCTGAAATACACTTTTGATAAAACTGCAAAACAGAATCATCATGCATCAGCACTTCCACTTTCAAATATGAAGTGACACCTAAGTTAAAAAAACAGCTACAGACAACATAAAATATTTGGTGGGCATGAGGAAACTAGGATTTGGAATCTAGGGTGCAAAACATGTAGTGGTTTTTTGTGTGTGATCAGGGGGCTGCAGTATGAGATAAGTGGCTGAAAACCGTTCACCACTGCTGGAAATTCAGGCCTGTTGTACAGAGAATTTGATGAGTATATATAGATGTTCAGATGTTTTCTTGCATCTGAGGTCTACATGATAATAGGCAAGCAGTCGCTGAAAGTGACCGAGCTGAATTATGTGCCCACTGTTCTGACATGAATACAGAGGGATCATGTTCTGCCTAAATTTCCTCCTGTACAACATGTGTTTTGCACACATACTCATACTTTGTGAATTGCATGAAAGGCATTCAAAATTTCCTTCCATGGTTCTTCACCACAAGAAAAAAAAATGATCACCTATGCATGATGTCGTGTCTTCTGTCCAGCTACAGGCCATGTGTTTTAGAGTGAGTAGACATGAACTGAATGGCAGATTGGTAGCAGGACATAGAATGCTTTCACTAGAATATGACTTAAGATACAGGAGGTCTGGCAACTTTCTGTCAATATTTTGGGTCGTTCTCATTCCATACTACTGCTTGTCAAAATAAGTGTGTGGTGTCACATCACAATGCAGCTGGTGAAATCTTCAAATCTGTCTTTAACAGTAGAATGAATAGGTAAGATGCTGCCAGCATCATATCTTAACCATCAGTGAACTTATCATGCAGTTCCTATTTTCACAACTTTTCTACTCAGACACTCCAATAAAATCCTGCCAACTCATTTTGACTTTAAGTGGCTTTACCTCCAAAAAAATTTCACTTTACTATTTAAGGTTTTTTTTGTCATAATGTGTAATATTGGAAGTTTTAATTCTGTATATCGATTATAAAAGTTGTTATATAGCCATTAATAAAGTAAATATCCATGACTGTTAGCTAGTCATCAAATTAATCTGCTTCATGCACAACTATACATATGATAGGCATTGTTCTTGCACCAACTGGTGGCCAAGTGAACTTCACCTGTAGCAGGGGATGACATCCTATCTAACTTAACACAATCAGTGTGTGATGGTTAAGAATTTGCAGTATATGGACTAAATTACAACACTGAAACAACTCTACAAAACTGTTTTTGCAGTTCCTGGACATAAAAAATGCTTATATAAGTCAGGTCCTATGTGTTCAATTAAGTGTACTCTTGAGACAAAAGATGCATAGCCTCCTCCCTTTCCCTCATTTGGAAATACAGTGAACATAAAGGTAAAGTTCACCTCATAACCTGCCATGAAGACACAGCTGGGGAGTAGAGTTATAGCTCTTCTTTTTCTGAACCTCAGCACTAGATGGGGTTGGGTGGTTAATGCCACACCTTTGCTGCTTTACCCCTGGAAATGATGGTAACCATTGTACATGGAAATACAGTATGTTACGCAAATGAGAATCCCACTCTCTTGCAACTTTCCATGGAAGAAGCTTACTGCATCATTTCTTATGGCAGAACGCTATTAACTCTTTCATTACTGTTGCTTTGTAACAGCAAGCAAACAAACAAATGGCAATACTGCCTGCACTTTGTAAAAGCACTCATGAGTAATGAGAGGGAGGAAAAAGTAGTCGAGTATTTTGATCAGTGGGAAGAAAGTGCTGCAGTCCACTCTTCACTATGTCTTTCAGACTTGTCAGTAACATAATGAAATGTTTTACATTGCTAGTTTCTTGAACCTTTTTTGTAAAGGAACATGGATTGTTATAGGGAAAATGTACTTTTCAAGATGCACACAGTGGGTTTTGCCAGAAGGAGATTACAATGTGTTATAACTAAATTTTTGCCAATATGAAAACCAAATACTACTTCAACTCAGAAAGGAACTGAATTCTCTTGTGATAAGAATGATAAATTACAAGTATTCCTTAGAACTTTTGTTGGCCATGAGGATTTAATCTAATTTCTCCCCAGACATCAGTTTAAATATTAAGATCTGAGAAAAACTGGTGTTAAATATTCAGCATTTCCCATATCAGTATGCTTCAGGCTGCAAAATACTGTTTCCACTAGTGTGTTGGAATGTTGTGTTTGTATTACACCTATTGAAGGATTGGTTTACTTACATTATTTAGTTTCCAGTACAGAATAATAGTGTAATTTTACACAAATTTAAATTTTAAACAAACTTCAATTTGTAGTTCACTTTTTGGATAATTTTGTAAAATGCACATTGTTAACCATCTTAGAACATAATTATAAGCCAGAATAGCCGTTATTATAGTGAGTGGTAATGGGTGGATGACCAGGGTTCAATTCCCAGTGTGGAATATATTTTTCATCACCACCACTTTCAGGTTAGGTCTGGGGTCCACCCTGCTTTCTAACCAAGGGATACAGGGGTCCCTTTATCTGAAGACATTAAGGGGATTATGCACCACCATCTGGTGCTCAGGTTGCTAGAGTTTATGGGGCTATACATTTTAATGGCATTGCAATTAGGCAGATAGAAAACTTCTACATCTACCTAACATGTAATTTACCGCTGAAAATGAAGTATTGCCCTTACATGGAACTATGGGTCACTTACCACCATTTGCGTAAATGGCAATAAGTGTGACGTACTTGCAGTAACGAATATTTTTAAATCTGAATATTTACAAATTACCAATCAGCATTGCGTAACATCCATGAAGAGCGAAGATCCCACTTACACGGCGTCGGAAGCTTGAAATTACGCAAGATTAAAGTCTTCTGGCATATAACGCCGTGTAGGTTGGTGAATAGCTGACGGACATTTCAGAGAGGTTTGCAGTCCCCATCTACAGGGTCTATGCAGTCAATAAATACACCACTTAACACGGGGATTGTTAGCTGTTTTTGATTCGTTGGACCATAAATTGACAGCATCGTTAAATAGAACACTACAGACATTCGAATACGAACAAATTTCCCTCAGAATACATATGTACGAGGGTGAGGTGTTTAACAAATTACTATTAAACCTACAAGCTTTTACGCGATGGTACGTAAAAAGTCATTACGGGCATCACATCGCATTCCTCTTTAGATGGCTCTGCCTACACCAGTTCGAGGAAAGGCATCTGTGACGAGATTTGTCTGTGGTTCAGTTCAGTTCGTTTCCACGCATGCACGTTGCAAGAATGGCGTGCTAGTTCGTTCTGTGATGATATGGCGGCGATACGTTACGTATTTTACTGTGGCGTTGCGTTTGAAATACATTAGTTAACTGTACCTTCATCTTGTGGATACAACGATCGTTTTTTGAAACTGTGATACATTCGTTTGTGATTAGCAGAAGAGGTGAAGTAACACAGGCGGAATGTAAGTAACACTGATGGAAAAGCTTATGGCTTTATGTTTCGTGATATTTTATGGGTGTATTCGTAGTACTTTCATTATCATTAACAGCATGATGTACTTCTGCCGTTAACATTATGTTGTGTGTGTACAAATTTTTTGTGCGTAGTAAGTTTGCCGTGAAAAAAATTAATGAAGATTGTTGAAACAGGTGTTCTTGGTCCGTTACCTACTTAACTCGGTGAGTGACATACTTCGTGTGGATGTAACGATTTGCGCTGTGAGAGACAAACACTAAAGGCATTTGCCTTTGATTATTTTCATCCTTTTAAGTATGATATATCCCTTAACTTGGAAGGTAATGCTGGAAGCTTGTGTCTAGGTCGTAATTTTAGTATTCTTATATGTTGGCTGTGGTTTCACGATGTTTTTACGGTATTTTAAGAATATATGTGATGAATGTAGGTGACTTCTTATGTACAGTACGATAGTTTTATACGGGTTGTTCCTTTCTACTAGGTAATGTAACTCATACTGCCATACCTCCGGTACTGAAGGTTAAAGAATGTTAATAACTTAAAGTACTTTACATGATTCAGTAACCGATGATATTAAGTAATCGTCTTCACAGAAAAAAAAAAAGGCCAGAATGTATTTGCCAATGCAAAGGCAGTTTCGTGTTTATATTCACCACTTGACTGCATTTACTTGTTTGTGGTGAATGACTGGCCATACTTTTGTACATTCTTTGCCAATGATATTTAATCCTTCAGGACGTTAAAAGATACGCCTTGACTCCCTGGGTGGCAACAAATTGGGTTTGTTGTAACAGTCAAACCAGTGTTTAAAGAGGTTTTGAGCTGTATATATCAGTGCTAATTATTCATTTCTTCATTCAGTCAGTTTTTTTTTGGTATAAAATGCAGCAGTTAAAACGTGTATGAACATTCTTTAATTTTTCTGGTATTGATTTCCAACATTGGCCCTTACCTTTGAAGATGTTATTGTGCCATGGAAATTTGGTTCTTGAATGTAGGAAAAGTTTGATGTATTTTGGCCATGAATTGTTACGGTAGCATTTGTGAACACATTTTGGCTATTTCATTCAAGACATCTTGTATTAAATGGTGCTGCGAGGGTTCAAAACTTTGAAGTACTGTTTTTCAACTTGCTCTCTCTCATATCAGTGGAGTTTGGTGTATGGGCTGCCACACATTAGAAGTGAATCTGTGCAAAATGTCAGTTTTGAATTTCAAGTGTTTTTGAAATGCAAATTTTAAGTAATTTTTAAATCACAAATAATGACAAATTTTGTTGCAGTTCTTGCTGTACGTAATATATAGGGGTGGACTGGCACCTGTTTCAAAGCTCTTGAAGTGATGTGTCATACTGCATTAGTGCATTACTATAATTATTTGGACAGTGTAACCCTTACCTTTGCATACTGCTGTGTGGATAATGAGTTGGTTTCAATTGAGTTATGTAGCGGAAAAGTTTTTTATTTCTGAACTGCTTTTCCTTGTTCTTTTCGAGATGCAAAAATCTCTGTCTCTCCCCCCTCCCCCAATCATGCATGCTTGTTTTTATTTTCATCAATTTCCCAAACAAGCCCTACAATATTGTGTTTCAACATCTTGCCAGGTTTAGGATTTATATATATATATATATATATATCCCCTTTGGTATTACAAGTTCTCTCTTACCATGCAGTCTGATGCTCCAAATTTTATCATAGGATACTTTTTTCTCACAGCATTTGCTTCATCTTCTTCTCTTCCTCCTTTTTCTTCTTAACCAATGATTTCCCTGTATCCTGTGGGTCACTGTTCAGTACAGGGTATCCCACTTAAATTTATGCCTAACAACCAATTCTGTGTAATATCACTTACCATATGCTACTAGATATAACCTTCTTCAACTTCCAGACATTTGATACCTGGTGTACATGGCACTAAAATTGTTCTGTGTTTTTGTCTAGAATTTTCTGATAATGCTTGATGTCTTTATGGTTATCCATGTGTGTGAATTATTTTTATAAACACACTGTCTTTCAAACTTTGCCACATGTAATCATCACATATTTGCAGGTTGGGTGAATGCAAGCCATGAAGGATGACAGTTTGGTCTGCAAAAATAAGAACATTTCTAAGAAAAGGAAATGAATTACTTCCAACAATTTATTTAAAATATCTGATAATTTTAAACACCATTCACAAAAAGAGTGTTATGTTAGCCATTGAATTACTGGCTGTTTGTTTAGTTGCAACATCTTGCTGGAAAAGTACATATTTCCTCTGTGATTGGTTGAATTTTCAAAAATGGTTTAAGAATTTGTCCAGTTTGTCTTTTTGAATTTGTCATAAAAGATGGTGGGTCAGGTTATTCTTGTTGCACTCACAGCACACAATATTCCAACTTTGTAGTGTAACAGTACCTTATGTATTGTTCTCTGATCATCTCTCAACCAGTGTAAATTATTTTGAGTTTTTAGGTTGGAATGGTTGTTAAGTAAAGCCATGTTTTTTTTTCTGTAAAATCCGCTACAGATACTTTCTGTCACCTAGTTTTCCATATGCAATTTTGGCACAACTTTAAATTTATGTGGCTTCAAATGAGGCAGCTTTATGCTTCTGTGTTCAGATGACTGTAACACACTGGCTTGCTGGGATAATCAGTTTTGAGATTTTCATGATTCTCTAATTCTGAAAGAAGATGTATTCACTCTTGCTTCTTGTAACAAAGAACCTGTTTAAAATTTGTTCACCAGTCCATGTACCGCTTATTTGGAAGGAACTGAACCAGTGCTAGTTCTTGATTTATTAATATTTGAATTTAAAAGAAAATAATATTGTGTTTAGACTTAAATCTTTTAAGCGGCTATGAATGATATAATTGGGGCATGAACCTCAAATTAATGTTATTTTGAGGGGGCATCGAATAGTCCATCCATTGAGATATTACACACTGCATTTATGGCAACAAAATTTCGAAGGCCATCTGTTTTGACCCATGACATTAAATTAATGAAAACAATATCCTTGTGCTTTCTTAGAAATGCAGTTGAGATGTGCAAGGGTTTGCCATACCTCATTACCAGATATAATGCTTGAACTGTCTTGGGATATAACTCCATAGAGCAGTCTTCCTTGAGAAACTGATAGTTTCTCACCTGGAAAAGATACTCCTTGTGTTTTGTAGAACATGAAAATTCATTACTGTGTTCTCTAGACTCCACTACTGGGATCCTTATTCTGCCCATATTTATCCAGTCTGTGCCCACTCAACCTATTTCATGAAGTTCAGTTTTAACATAGTGCCGTCATCTATGTCCAGGTCTTCCCAGTAGACCCTTTCCTTGAGGTTTCTCCACCAAAACTCTATGTCCATATCAGTATCTTCATACACGTCACATGCCCCACCAGAGACTGTGATATTACTGTACCTGTGTACTTATTGTGGGAAGAAATAGAAGGAAGTTGTGATATGCTTCATGTAGTCTTCAGACACTCTTCAAATGGTGGTGGAATACCTTAAAGTAGATGGCAGATTTGTGATCGTGGCTTTGCATAATGTTTCCATGAGCTCTCTGATCATGTTGCAAGTACAATGAACTAAAACGCTCGCAACCAGCCTGGCGGCAAATTGTAGCTCGGTCGAGCGCTGCACTGTTTTCCGTCATGTGGAACTGGTTGAAGAGTTATGCGAGTTGTCGGGAGTGATGCTCATACATACCCCACGTTTTCACTGCAAAAGTTTATTCTTAAGCCGTGATTTTGTCTGTAATAATACTTTGGAGAAGAGCAGTTGCATATATTCCGGTGTATTTTCTTTTATTACAAAAGATTTATTGCAAGGAAAATATGTATAACATGTTCGAAGACAAGTAACAGAATTGTTGCCATAAGCAAATTTGAATACATGTGTGTACGTAGGGCATCTAGAAAGTAAAGAACGTTTGCGCATACAACCCGCGCAGTTGTTTCATTTTAGCTGATGAGTCATGTGGTGTGTTCAGTAGAGTGTGGACAGTTGCC
>Ga0209629_10002363_pt1 | contig 12788 bp, 7 predicted proteins | sample TergutCu122P5_FD_187286 | JGI IMG/M metagenome (GOLD analysis project Ga0209629, IMG submission 187286) | Cubitermes ugandensis P5 segment gut microbial communities from Kakamega Forest, Kenya - Cu122 P5 (SPAdes) (version 2) | ecosystem: Host-associated > Arthropoda: Insects > Digestive system >... | reverse complement strand
GGTATGAACATACTAGACTACACATTGTCATGATCCAGTAGACCACAATGTGAATCTTAATGACCACGGAATTCCTGATTTTATAATCTGCACATTTTCAGCAGTATGCTTCTTGGCACTGTATAGTTACATACAGACTGTATACAGCCTTTCCTTCAGATTGCTCTCAACTTCTTATTGCTACAGTTTTGTCATGAATTAAGTAATTCTTTGGTGTTTCTTTGCAGACCCATAAAGACTTATTATTTTTTTAACTTTATAATTGATTTTTAACCATAACAGAAGGAAGTCATTTTGTGAGAGTAGTGATAATTTTCTGAAGTGTCTTATGATACAGTGATACAGTTTAATCAGGATTTTTGTGATTTGTTTCAGGACCTCCAGGGATGAGTCCAATGAACCCTCGAATGAACCCACCAAGAGGTCCAGCTATGGGTCCAATGGGCCCAGGCTCTTATGGACCAGGCATGAGGGGACCACCACCCAATAGTACCCTGGGTCCTGGAGGCCCAGGGGGACCTGGACCAGGTGGACCTGGAGGGCCAGGAATGCCACCCATGTCAATGACTGGGCCAGGGGGCAGGCCACAGTGGCAACCTAACACATCGACAGTATGTATTATTGTCATATGCACAGAGTTGCACTGGATTGGAATACTGGTAACTGGAAGGAGGAAAGGTGTTGGAAGTTGCATTTTGCCATGAAATGAATGTGACATAAACTCTCTGAACAACAGTGACTACTATGTGCACCACATGCTTTAACATGTAAAATCCTGGGTGTCTGCATAGAATGCATTTTGGGATTTTGCATGGTTGTCTTGAAAAACGGTGATTATTTTCTTAAACACATTGACCCATGGGCTATTGTAAAGGATACGTCTTCTGTGAGGTACAGATGGAATTCTGTAGTATTACATAGATTAATTCCAGTCCCAAAGGATATTGGGAACATGTTACACACATGTATACTCCATTCAAAATTTTTAATTATTTTCAGTTACCTGGGCAAGAATGTGTATGTTATGAAGTTTCTATACAGAATTTTACCCTTTTGTTCATAGGTTAACCCATCAATTTACTTTACATTTTTGTAAATTGCCTTTTTTTTTTCTGGTTTTTAATGTAGAGACTTGATTTGCACTCGAGTTGCTGACCTGTTTTTTTGCAAGATGAAATCATCTGTGTTTCATCTCATATGAAAGCATAACATGTAAATACTGCAGTGTGTGCCATCTCTTGGCAGGCAGTAAAATTATTTAATACTTGCAGCCCATGAACCAGAGCTATGCATTTCCATCTTGGAGTCAGCTGGGTAATGTAGTTGTGTTTCTCACTTCTGCATCTCTGATGAAAGGACAGGTCATTAGTTTAAAAAATGAATTGGAACCTATCACTTTTATCTTACTCCCAGTTTTTTTCAGTCTTTAGTGATATTTACTTGTGTATATGCTGATTTTGCCAGCCTTCCTCTTATTACAGACTTTTTGTTAAAAGATGGATGTGCTGGCTGTCACTGAAATTAAATTTTGTACATTGTAGTTCATATAAGTATCATGAAGTTAGGATACGTCATTTGGTTTACTGATTGGGCTGTTGGCTGTGTAACTGAGGAACAGTGGTTCAATTCCCACCAGGGGAAAGGAACTTTTCTGTTTTCCAAAGTGTCTTGACCAGCTCTGGTTTCCACCCCTCCTTCTGTTCATTGGGCACCACTGGCTCCTCCCCCAGGAGTAAGGTAGCTGAATACTAACATCCATCTAGTTCTGAATGTGTGGTTCTGTACCTCCATGCCATGCAATCATGGCATGGTGCTTTATTCAGCACAAGTAAAACTTTACCTTCAACATTATGATTAATGAAATAGGCTGCAAAACCATGAGGTGGATAAAAAGAAATTTGTCTTGAGATATTATATATTATCTAGTATATTTGAAATGGACTTAGAAATAGTACTGATTGCCATTACAAAACATTAGGGCAGTATGTGAGGAAAGGTGATACAGTTACCATTAAGAACATAATCACAAGTATTTGTGCTAGAGGTACTTTTATGTGCTGTGTGCAGATTGAGTGAGAAGGAATGTTTGACTTAATAGTGCTGGAGGGATTCACTTGCATCTGTCCTTAGCATTTGGGTTCGAGCCCTAATGGTCCCAATGCACCTAGGTCTTATAGACGGTCTCTTTGTGCCCCATAATCTGTTATCAGTTCAGTGGAGCCCTGTTCCTTGCTAAAGTTCCAGATGGCCCCAGACTTAACTTTTAATGTCCTCTCGGTCTGAGAAAAAGGAACACAGATATGCATTCTCTTTTTCTTTCAAAAGTCCCGGTAAACAAACACCTCCAGGTTCCCCAACAGGGCCCCTGTAGAGAGAGAGAGAGAGAGAGAGAGAGAGAGCTGCCCCTTTTCAAGACCCTTTTTAAATATCTCTCAAATTCCTTATAAAAATTCCCCTAAATAAAGAAATTTATCCCTTCTGTCAAAGGCCCTAGGAAAGGAGCGTCCCTCCAGGTTCCCCAAAGGTGGGGCCCCTATGGAAACAGATGTCCATTTCCAAAGCCTGACTTAGCATATCTTTCAGGGTCACCAGTAAAGGAGCCCTAGCTCCAGGTTCCCCTCAGAGAGAGATGCCCCATTCCTAGAGCCTTCCTTCATTCATCTTACAATGTCCCTGGTAAACGAGTCTATGAGTCCCCTTCCAGGTTCCCCAGTGGGGCCCCTTTGGAGAGAGATGCCTGTCTCCAGAGCCTTCGTTTACACATCTTCCAGGGTTCCCAGTAAAAGAGGCCCCCCCCCCCCAGGTTCCCCCTCAGAGAGAGATGCTCCAATTCTAGAGCCCCCTTCATCCATCTCTCAAAGTCCCTGGTAAATGAGCCCCCTTCCAGGTTCCCCAATGGGGCCCCTATGGAGAGAGTTGCCTGTCTCCAGAGCCTTTTCTACATAACCTTCAGGGTCCCCAGTAAAGGAGCCCCTCCTCCAGTTTTCCCTCACAGAGCGGCCGTAGAGAGAGGTTCTCCATTTCCAGAGCCCACCTTCAACTATCTGTCAGAGTTCCCAGTGAATCGTTACTTCCATAGCGCTTAATTAGTTGTTTGGTTTAAATGCTGTGAGTTAGAATTTCATGAATCTGAGAAGATATAGCCATTGTCTCAGATGCTTTATGGCCACCAGTTTCAGTTTCTGCTGCACTACAAAAGGTAAGGTTGTTATTGTGGATATACTCAGATCCACAGAATTGGAGGCCATGAAGCTAGTTGGTGTGTGTGTGTGTGTGTGTGTGTGTGCGTGCGTGCGCGCGCGCGCGCGTGCTTGTGTGCATGTGTGCATTCATGAGTGTGTGCATGTGATACAAAATTTATTATTGTAAATTCTCAGAGATCTTTTGGGACAACCACTTCTAAAATCCACATGGAATGATGATACATTGGCAGATATCAGTCAGACCCCTGGAGAGAGGTTCCAATATCGCCACCTTGGCTTAACCTTTAGGTTTAATGAAACTGTCGAAACAGTATGATTCCTGGACTCCAAGTGTAAGAACAGATTTGTGTGAAAAAAGAGAAAATTGTTTTATTTCCTTTAAAGTAAACTCTCTTGACTGTAACACTGTTTTTACATCTTTGAAAAAGTTGCACAAAACTGTCATTGAAGGTGCGCAGAGGAACTGAATTTAATTTGATGGTTACGTCCTTCTTGATCCTCAACACCCTGAAATTTTCTCCCTTTGAGGGCATTTTCATGTAGGGGAATAGAAAAAGTTGGCTGTTGTAAGGTCAGATGAATAAGTGGGTGGCTGATCACTGCACTGCAATTTTCTGAGAAGCGCTTGCAATAGGAACCAACTGCAACTCTGTCAAAACTGTTGCCACACTCTCACTTCTGCTTCAATAACAATTTCACTGTCTGTACATGGAATTCACTATTTTATGTTATTGACTTTATGTACAAATTCTTTGTGTATTACACCCTGCTGGTCAGAAGAAGTGATGAACATTGTTTTGATCCATAATTTTTGCATGTGCAACTTTATGGGTCTTAGTGATGATTTTGTTCTCTGCTCCATACTCTTGACACTTTGTTTCAGGATTTAACTGAAACACCCAGGATTTACTCGTACATCCAGTCCCTGATGCAGTTGAGAGTGTGGGTTGGAGTGACAGGTCTGGATGTGACGCTATGTTCCTTTTGCTCATTCAGGAGTGTGTGTGGGGCAGACTCTGCACAGGGTTTCCTCCTTCCAAACTTTGCACAAAGATCCTGATGAACTGCCTCCTAACTAATGTGCAGTTGATCCTGCATCAATTTTAGAGTCATTTAATGGTCTCTGCTCACCATTTCACAAACTTTCGCAACTGTTTCCAGATTTTGAGCCTTTAGAGAGCACCCACTCTTTGCATCGTCTTCAGTGTCCTTGCACCTGTCTCTGTATCTCGTAAACCACTTGAAGTTGCACATATGAGGTAGAGCTTACATGAGCTGTTCACTCTTGTTTGATCTGTTACACAGCATATATTGGTAGATTTCTATCGATATTTTGGAACAACCTCTCAGTTCCATCTTAAGTACAAGAAGACCTCATCTACAGTGCAGCAGAATCCTGAAATCTTGAGAAAGAGCTTTATTTTATTTAAAGGGTTTCTAGCATTGCAGGTGTTTCTGTAGCAACATTTGAAACAAAACTTAATGTTCGCTTGCTGTTCCATGACAAAAAAGACTGCAACTTATGCATGGGGTCGTTACAGATATACTGCCTGAGCTAGAACTTTGTTGTCACTAATCTCTGGCAGTCATACTTTGCCCTAACAGAAGCTGGCTATAATTTGTTTATGTATGAGACCATACTTGCATGATAGCATTGGCCTGAGAACATGGTAGTTTTTTGACCTCATATCTTGATAGCAGTAAGTGGCTCATTTACACAGTTTCCTTGTATATTGCCTGTCATTGTATAGCACAGAGTGGCTGCAGTGATTGCAGGTGGGTCTTTCTAGGAGGGAAAACAAGAACCTTTACACCTGGTGACAAAAAGAAATCCAGTTTCCAATGTGTTGTGTTTGAAAATAACCCAAGACACTGGATAATGCCTAGAATAATAGGCTTATTGATTGTAAGGCATCAAGGTCAGAAACATTTAGACATAAGATGCAACACACACAGTTCGAAATTTGCTAGGTGTGGTTGATACAAACTGATTCCTTTGTGAATTGTTTAATATAAATGGGTTAAATTGTAATACTAATTGATCTGCAAGCATGTAGTGTATCATGATCTATATATTTAATGATGAATTTCTGTTTTTCAGCCCATGAACTACTCTTCATCCTCACCAGGCAATTATGGAGTAAGTGTTGCTTTTGTTACCTTTAATTCCATTTTAGTATTACACATATTAAATTACAGTACTGATAAAAGAAGTTCCTCTTTGTTTTTGTTCAGTCATGTCAGCTGTAAACATACTGAGATCAGTTTATATAGGACATGCCAGCTGGTGGCTATTTGTCCATAGTTCCTGAATATAATATGCGTAGAACAAAAAATGCAGGCACTCCACTGGAGTGCTAAAATGGGGCACATATGGCACACATCCGATTCCATATGTTTTATCAGACATTTATTTTTGTATATTTATTCTTTGTGGATAATGTAACATCATTATCTGACTGAAAATTAGATGACTATATCCATATACACAGATGGACACAGAGTTATATGTGCATGTGCATGCATATGTGTGCCTACATCCCATGAGTGCACAGAAACACACAGGTGCACAACAATGTCAAGACCATGAAAACATCCAAGTTTTCTTCTTATATTTGGTGGCACTGGGTAATAATGAAATGTGGAATTTGCTGTCAATTATTCATTGTGGTGCATGTAGGTAACTTAATTTACAATTTTCAAAATATTGTGACATATGTAAAACCCGATTTCTGTCGTACATGTTTATAATGCCTGAATGGTCAGTCACACTAATCAGCATGCTGAGAGCAAATGTTTGCTATAATCAGAGCACCTTAATGATATTGTAAATTGACATTGCATTGAGTCATTGTTATTATCACATGAAGTTACAAGGCTACACATTTATGGTAGAGCAATGGATGATGATTAAGAAATTGATACAGAGGAATGATAATTCAGCAAGAGAGTAGGCCTTGGGAGGGACATGGACATGTCTGAAATTTGGACACTATCCAACCTCTCTGGTTAAAAAAGCCCACTGTTTCAGGAACCTCCTTATTTGGGCTTGTTACAAAGAGCTAGGCACTGAGACTCATTGTGTGCTTTTTGGTCTGGGATGATGAACATTGTCTGGAATTTCAGGTATGAGTTTCACATGCCATTATCAGAACCCTTTAAGGTGTGGATAGAACATCCATGGAATTAGTGTTTAATTGCTACTGAGGACATGTATTTTCTATTCCTCACAGATTAGAATAGAAAATACATGTCATCAGTAGCAATTAGGCACTTAGATCTAGAAATCCTCCTGTCCTTTAGGTATCTGGGACTGTTTTCCTCTGGGGTTTAGTGGCTAGGGTGTGAAGCTGACTCCTTACCACCATTTTGTAGCTCATGATAATGTGTAGAGCCATGTCTTCATGGCATGTTCCTTAAGTAAGCACTGGTGGATAACATTTACAAAGGAATTGATAAACTTCAATTGATTCTCATCTTCATATCATTTACACATCTGTTCTTTTATATTCCAGGGTCCACCAGGCTCTACTGGGCCACCAGGGCCAGGCACTCCCATCATGCCCAGCCCACAAGGTGAGCCAGAAGTTACAAGTACATTGATGACAGACACACCTGGAAGCTTATCTGAGCAGGATGCTGAATCATGAATGGAACACCTGCACACTAGTGGACTGTGACTTACACCTCTATCCAAGGCACAAAGTATCCTGCATGATATGACTTGCATGGCAGCTGTGTGCAAAGTGGTCTTCTTGGGTGGTGGTGAGCCATGTGAAGATGGTGGTAGTATCCATTGTTCTGGGGACTGACTTTTACTGTATCATCATGGTTGGTGTGGTGAGTGATGTGGCTGCACATTGTGTTTATATTGGTTGTGTGATTTTGGAGTCTGCATGGACCATGATGACTGTCTGTCCAACTGCACCTACTGCTTCTTCTGTGGTCAGCATTTGGACAGGACACCAGGCTCCAAGAGCACACTGTGTGTATAAATACAATGTGCAGCTATGGCACACAGTGTGTTAGGGACAGATAGTGTTTGTGAAATTGTGGCTCCATTGCCATCTTCACACAGTTGATCACCCAAAAAGACTTCACTATATCCTGCATGAGTAAGTTCTTCTTAACTTGTCTAAATCGGCTGTTGACTATCAAACAATCTCAAAATGTTGTGTTCAAAACCCAAGCTTTAATTGTTATTCTATTATCAGCTGTGTGTAATTTTAATTAAACTGTGTTTGTTTTTGTTGCTTTGACTGATTAGTTGTGTGTTAAGGCTTAAATGATCAAAAGTGTGAATTTGTTCATAGGCTTTGTTCTTTGTGAGTATATATATATTCATGTCAGACACAACAATAATAAAAATACACAATTGTAAGTGCTAACAAATTAAAAATTCATGGTTATATGTTTCGACCGCATTGCAGCCATCTTCAGGCCAACTTACAGATCAAGTGTCTTCAATATGTGTACAATATGGGATCCCATAGTGTGTACAATTATGATATATGTGTGATACAAACCACTGTTAAAAAACATATATCTATGGATAAAATATGTTATAATTTAATTGCACTTAAGTTTTGGTAAAGGTAAAATAAGAACAGTTATTATTCAAGCACATAAGCAAAGTATGTGTTGATAAGTGTGATGTTTGTATAACTCATATAGTATTATGTGTAGGAAGTGGATGTACATATACCTTCAAAGGTCAATCTTGCAGTGAAACAGTTCAGATATTTGGGTCACTGAATGTACTAAAAGGTATTATTCTCTTTTTTCTAAATTATCTGGAGTTCTCTCTCCCTATGGACACTTTCTTGCAATATATACTGTGCGGTCAACTTATTCTATCTTAGTATCTAACCGATGCAGTTATGCACTGGCAAATGGTAGATTGTTGTTAAACTATCCAGGGTTACACTTTTCTAGGAACATGTGTACGAAATGTACTTTGTCAAATCCTATATAGTTGAGAATCATGTGGTCACTGCACTGTATATATCACCATTGAGCCCAGGTTCACTATTTGTAGACGTGTGTGGTATATAGATAATGTTCCGTATACCTCATACCTCTTGTCTTGGGTTGTGTGTCAGATTGAAGCTCGGGCGTATGGATTCTGGCTAGGCGTATTTCAATTGCTGTTACTGGGCTGTCACTTGGTGTTGGTGACTCAGTGTTTATTATGTGCGTCCTCGGCAAGATGGATTTAAATGTATCCTTTGTGTTGTTGCCACACTCTGTAAACTTGTATGTGTGTGACTATTCTGGAAGTAATGGATTATTTTAGAATCTGACATAATTCTCGTGAATTATAACTATTGAACGCTAGGACTGTTAACTGGTTGTTACTTACATAAGTACTGCCTGCTCCACATTGTGCGCATAAGGGATCTTGTCTGGATACTGACTGAAGTGTGCAGTGACTGACGGGAAGTTATCGATTAGTGGGCCGTCTACTGACTTCTTCCCGAATTATCGTGTCGAATATGGCATTTGGTCTTGATGTATTTTTATCGTTTATTTGTATGTTCTCGCAAGTTATTTTATAGATATGGAATTTCTCTAGGGTATCCATTTAGTTTTCCTTTATTAGTTGAGTGGAGTACTTTCATAATGCTGTCTATCGGTCCAAAGGAATGGTTACTTTCTAAAAGATGCTGAGCAAATCGTGATTTATGATTAGCATATTTGAAATCCCTAAAATGTTGGGAAAACCGTGTGTGGAATGACCTACCAGTTTGCCCCACATATTTCATCTCACATTCAGGGCACATGAGTTGATAAATGCCGCTGCCATCAAATTCATTTTGTTTGGGGGTAGAATGCTGTGAGAGTAGTCTACCAATGGTGTTGCGTGTGGTGTACGACACGTTTACTGAGGAGTTTTTGAATAGTTTTGTAATGAACTTGGTCTCCTTTCCAGCATATGTAAATTTGGCCCATTGGCTTCAATCTGACACACAACCCAAGACAAGAGGTATGACGTATACGGAACAATATTTATATACCACACACATCTACAAATAGTGAACCTGGGCTCAATAGTGATACATACGATTCTCAACTATATATGAATTGACAAAGTACATTTCGTACACATATGTTCCTAGAAAAGTGTAACCCTGGATAGTTTAACAACGATCTACCATTTGCCAGTGCGTAACTGCATCGGTTAGATACTAAGATAGAATAAGCTGACCGCACAGTATATATTGCAAGAAAGTGTCCATAGGGAGATAGAACTCCAGATAATTTAGAAAAAAGAGAATAATACCTTTTAGTACATTCAGTGACCCAAATATCTGAACTGTTTCTCTGCAAGATTGACCTTTGAAGGTATATGTACATCCACTTCCTACACATAATAGTATATGAGTTATACGAACATCACACTTATCAACACATACTTTGCTTATGTGCTTGAATAATAACTGTTCTTATTTTACCTTTACCAAAACAATTAAATTATAACATATTTTATCCATAGATATATGTTTTTTAACAGTGGTTTGTATCACACATATATCATAATTGTACACACTATGGGATCCCATATTGTACGCACATTGAAGACACTTGATCTGTAAGTTGGCCTGAAGATGGCTGCAATGCAGCCAAAACATGTAGCCACAAATATTTAATTTGTTAGCACTTACAGTTGTGTATTTTTATTATTGTTGTGTCTGACGTGAATATATATATACTTATATTGTCACACAACTGGATGGCTTCTGTAAAATTTGTTCTTTGTTTTATTGATCTTCTGGTGCTGCTTGTAGACACTTTGTTTCTGTTTATGATACTTTACTCTGACACTGTTAGGAGCAATGAAATATGAGACATGCAGAAAGATGGTGAGGAGGGTCCATTTGAAAACAAAAAGATGAGATTGGCAAGGAATATGTTCATTTTAATGTTTTGTAGATTTGTATCTAGTGTCAGTCTCCTTTTCTTTTCTTTTATTTTTGTTACATTAGGCATTTAATCTTCATACTTAATGATGGATGTTTGTTATTGAGATTTTGCAAGGAGTGCTGCAGTTTCAGAATAGTGTGATTCTGTGTATTGAAAATTATAGATATCCTTAATTGGGAATATTTTCAACTGTTAGGAACTTGATAGAGAATTATAACTTCCTGAATATGAAATTTGAGATTCTAATGATGAGAAATATTAAGATAATAGTCTAATGGAATGTAACACTGTGCAAGATGGCAAATAGGTACCAGTGTTACTGAGAAGACTGTTGCCTCCATCTTGAGGGTAGTTTTGTGCACTGAAGACAGAGGCAGCAAGTTTCTTCAGAAACTGCTGGTGCCTGTCACCAAACTACAGGGCATCATATCTGGTGAGACTGTAATCTGAGCTCTTGATAAATATTTAGTGAGTGTTGACAGGAGTGATATTTGTAGAATTATTGGCAACCAAACAGCAGGTTAGATGTGACAGGGTAAGCATAATTCTTTTAATGCATCTACATTTAATTTATTTGTTGCTGCCATGCTGCCCCTCTTATTCTTTATATTTATTGCATGTACATTACTCATGAAATGTAAATTTCCTTTGAAAATAAGCAGGGGAATTACTGCTTTTTTTTAGCATATATACATATCTGTTTACAAAGAACCATTTAAGAATTTCTTAGTTATATTATGTAGAAGGTAAATTTTTCTTCAGGATGTGAATGTGTGATGTTAGAAGCACACTTGCACACATATTAGTATAAGGCTACTTGTAATATAATGTGGATATACAAGTGCTTGTTAATAGACCTTGAATTATTGTGAATAATGTTAGACTGCAGTTAAAATTAATATTAACTTACCATATCTGTTAGCAAATTAGCAGTATTTTTATACATCTGTGTTGAAGGTGTTTCTGTTTTATTCTTCTCTTCCTTCATTGCATGAATTTTCTTATTTTGATTCACCACATAGTACAGATCTTTTGTTTAAAGTCTGCATTCACTTATACAATTTGGATGATGACAGAAGCACTGATTGTATACTTTGTTTCTAGGTTCTGTGGGTCCCTATTCCCCTGCTAGTCACCGAATGCCCACTCCCAGTCCTGTGACAAGACAAGGTGAATACTGATTATGTAGGATATAACCTGCAACCTGTTCATTTCCACAGTCTCCATCTGCCTTTCTGACTTCCACCCTGTTATTGCTTTGAAATGTAGTGTATTAGAATTGAGGTGTTCATGGCAGTAGGGATTCATTTTGTGGGCTTGTCGGTTATGACAACATGTAGTCTGGTAGATCAGTACCAGCATTTTGGAAGATCGTCTTCATTTTCTGAGTCACTCTAACTCTGAAGGTGGAGACAGTGTGTTTGTCCAAAATATTGCTACTACCTACCCACCTACCCACTTACCTACCAGTGAAACTACAGCACAGTGTTGTAACCCACAAGGCCACAATGTGAGCATTATAGAGTCATGTTCTGGGGGAAGCTCCAAAATGTTAATATTGTTATTTGTGATGACCCTGAAAAATTGAACGCTAAAGCACACCTCATTCAAAATTATTTTGGTCGGTAATTTTTTTTATGTGTGTAATATGTCAACAAACAGTAATACATAAGATAGTTCTCATTGTGACTGTATAGCAATGAAGTCACTTCAGGTGAATGAGCAACATGAAGATAGGTTAGTATCCATTCTTTGGAGATTGTGTGTATCTGGATCATCAGAGGGCGGTACGATAGTGATGTAGCCACACATTGCATTTATAGCAAATAGCATGCTTTATGCAGTCCACTAGAGATAAATGTAATGTGGGCTGTGTCATTCATCATATCAACTCTCGGACAGACAGTCTCCAAATTGTTGTATCCTAACTTTATTTCCATGCAGCTGATCTTGCAAGAAGCCTTCATTGCAGTAGTATTATCTTCTCCAATACTGTCTTCCCACTTTGTGATGCATTAGGAAACTGATAAGACATAGTCATGTGCTGTAAATTTGATTTTGAAGTTCTGATACAGTGGTAATAAAAGGAACACTGAGCAGAATACCAGAGCTTCCTGTGTAAAGGATTACTTAGCTATAACATGCCAGTAGCAGGCGTCGATTATTTCACCTGTTGTGATTCCAGCATTTGTTTCCTTGTCATTCATATAAGGAAAGTTGATATTTTTCAGTTACATAGTTACTGAAGGGTAGTCAACTGTCGTTAATGAAGACAAAATTTATGATGCCATGATAGCCTACTTAATGGTAGGATTCTGTCAAACAAGTCTGCACGTTTCTTTCATATATTTGAATTAGTCTTGTAAATGACATATCGTAATGGTTTATTAAGTGCCAGTGTATAGAACTATTTATAAAGCACTGAGTTTCATATACACCATTTATGATCTGATGTAAAGTTTTTAATGAAAAGTTTTTTTATTAGTGGACTTACAGATGTTTTTCCACATAACTTCCCCAAACAGTTTCTAAAGTAGGGAGTTTTTATAAGAATTGCCTAAATATTTGATGTGATTTTGACTGTGCATCGTCGTTAATATGTGGAAATAAAATGCCAACTAGATGCAACAGAGGTTTTTATTGCAGATCTTACTGCTTGCT
>Ga0209629_10002362_pt1 | contig 12788 bp, 13 predicted proteins | sample TergutCu122P5_FD_187286 | JGI IMG/M metagenome (GOLD analysis project Ga0209629, IMG submission 187286) | Cubitermes ugandensis P5 segment gut microbial communities from Kakamega Forest, Kenya - Cu122 P5 (SPAdes) (version 2) | ecosystem: Host-associated > Arthropoda: Insects > Digestive system... | reverse complement strand
CCTGATTATTAATTCAATCATTGTTTCTGACTGTGCAGTGTTCTCCAACTTCTTGTTACTTCTGCCCTATTAAGTTTGAATATATTCTTTGGTAACTCATTCTTGAAAAGGAGTCAGTCATGTTCTTCCATCATTGTTTTCCCATGTGATGTCAGTTTTGTGTCCGAAGGCTCATTGTTACTTACTAAGGGCTTTTCACCCTGCATTTGCTACTTAAGAACTGCACAGACTTTAACTTGTGCAGAAACAGAATCCACATGAATTTGGACTGGACTTTCAACTGACTACCTTAATTGATCTTTCTGTAAATTTTGGTCATTGCATTTCATAATTTACATTATGTTTTTTTATTTAAAAGTAAAACAGAAATAACTATTAGTGTGTTGTTTTTCCTGTATATACAGGATGGTTTTTCCCTTGCAGAGCAGTGTATCGTAGCACCGATGTGTACCTTCTAGATGATCCACTTTCAGCAGTAGATACACATGTTGGGAAACACTTATTTGTTGAATGCATCTCCAAGTTCCTTGCCAACAAGACACGCATTTTAGTCACGCATCAACTTCAGTATATTCGTGATGCAGATCTGATTGTTGTTTTGAACAATGTAAGTATGTAATAACAAAACACATTATTTACAGTTTAATATGAAAAATAGTAAGGATCATGATTTTAAACTTAACTACCAGTGTAATTATATCAAAAGTTCTACAAATACAAAATTCTTGGGCTTGATCATTGATGATTCCCTGACATGGAAGGCTCATACAAACCAAATGATGTCCAAATTGAATACAGTGTGCTTTGTAATCCGAATAATACAAGCGATGATGTCTCAAGAAACTTTAAGAATGGTATTCTTTGCATATGTACATTCAGTTATGAATTATGGAATAATTTTTTGGGGAAACCAAACACATAGTGGGAAAATTTTCAGAATTCAAAAGAGGGTGATCAGAATTATTACAAATTCAAGAGCTAGAAACTCATGTAGGGAATTGTTTAAAAAATTGGAAATATTGTCCTTATATTCACAATATATTTTTTCTCTATCAGTATTTGTGATAAAAAATAAACATTTATTTTCCACGAATTATCAGATCCATAGTGTCCACACAAGATTTAAAACCAACCTACATATACCTATAGCTCATTTAACAACGTTCCAAAAGGGAGTGTATTACTAAGGAATTAAAATTTTTAATAATAGTGAAGAATATTTTAATTATCAGAGATAATCTGGTGAAAACTGGCAGAAAATTGAAAGCATATTACTTTTACTAGAGATCTGCATGTTATAGGTTTTAGATGTTTTATCAATTGTATTTTATTATTTAATGCTAAGATTCTCCTAACAATGTGTATATTTTGTTAGACGGTGTGTATGAGACAATGTCCATATCCACAGGATTGTATCCTAATCTGGATTTATGGAATGCAAATAAATTGCATTACATTACATTACATTACATAACTTAGTATTTCTATTGCAGTGATTGTTTAACCGCTGTGTGCCCTATCGTGAACAGAGTTATATTTATTTCTGTTTAGTCCATTGCCATTGCTGTTTATAGACTTCAAGAAAATGTATGATTCCATTATGACAGAAGAAGTGTGCAATTTTCTCAAGATATACTGTTGTGAATATAGTAATGGAACTTAAATTTCCATAATACCCAAGGAGTTAGTTTGGTTTATAGAGTTTAGCAAAAGATCACCTATTTATGATTTCTCCTTCACAGAGTTTATTACTTACAAGCTATGTTGCCAGTCATGCTCCCTTGCTGTACCATTAGCAGATGATCATGCAGAACTGTTCTCTGAAGTGTTTTTTATGACTGGTGTGATAAATTTGCATGTTGTATTGCCTTTTATTTTGTCTCAATTATATTTAAATTGCATTTGATATTTCTGATTTTCAGAAATGTTTATACTAATTTTAAAATATTTTGGTTTTTAGTGAATGTCATGATTATGAAATTTGTTGAATTGTACCATATTGAGAAATTTTAATATCTTAGGTTTATGCTGGTGAGATTTAATCATATCAAAGCAGAGTGTACTAACTTTTGGTGTCTTGATTGCTTGAATGAAATTTCAGGGTAAAATCGAAACCCAAGGTACTTATAAGGATCTGGTGGCTTCTGAAACAAATTTCGCTCATCTTCTGGGAGGAGAAGATGAAGAAACAGAAAATAAGAATGCAGCAATGAAATTAAATACTCAGATGTCCATGAAAGTAAGTTATTGTTCTGCAGGCATGTTTTGCTATACTGAATGAGCTTATATTAGAATGGATTTTTATTAAATTTTATTGCAAACTGAGCAAGTTGCATTGCAGTTCAAACTGATTCACCACAATTTTACACGTGGATATAAATAGGGTGTAAAATAGATTTGAATAAATATTAATATATTAAAAAGTATATCAGGCAGTATTTTAAATCTTTAATGAATTAAAAACTACTGATTTTATACATTTTTTCATACATAAGCTTCTATATGTTGTGATGTAACAAACATATTTTTCATTGTACATCAAATTTCTGCAGGTGTAACTGACAGCACTACATTCTGAATGATTTCTTTCGCATCGTGTTATGTGTGAAAATTATCACTATACACTTTATCCTTTAACATCCCCACATGTAAAAGTCACACATTTTCTGGTCTGGCAAATGAGGATCCCACAATATTCTGCTTCTTCTTCTGTCACCAAAAAACACTGTGTAAACAATGTGTAGAGCTTAATGCAAAATAATACTATCATAGCGCAAATGGTGTCAGAATACCTTTAACATATCTGTGTGAACTGATGATCTCAGAAAGACATGGACATGTTATTGATAGTTGGTCTCACTGCACAGCACTCACCAACCATAACATTACCTAATGGAACTTTCTGAATTTACATGGTAGAACTTTGAATTCTGAGAAGTGACATTTCCTCTATGTTCAGATCAATTTTCACTGCTAAACAGACCCACTGTTTGGTCTGTTTCTCTTCCACAACCCACAACAGTTCCAGTTCACAAAATTCAGCCTTCATTCACAGTCTGTTTTTCAGAGTTTCTGAACCACAATTGTTTCATATCATTCCAGTATGCATGTGTCATCTGCATGTTCTATTACTGTTTCCTGTGGAACATAAACATTTTTTCTATCAACTGTTGTCTGAATTTACAGGATGCCTCTGAGGCACCTATCCTGCATTATCTATGAAATGCACATAGCAATCACAAGATGACTCACACTTACTCCAGTAAGTAACAGGGAACTTAACTGATATGTGAACAAGTGTATATAGCACAATTGATCCAATGGGAAGTAAGTAGCAGAAGCTGTCAGATAAAGTAATATTGCTATATTATACATGCTGATTGGAATTTAGACTTGTACCTTCTTATGTAATTACTAATATTGCATATAAATATCAGAGCTTGTAAGTTACATGCTTGGACCATGGCAGTATATTATCTTGCAGCAACCATTTGAGGAGGATGATGATGAAGTTCAGGAGGCTGATGAGAATGCTGAGCTCATAGCAAAAGGAAAGCTGAAGGCATCTGTCTACCTCAAGTACTTCCGATCTGGTGCATCTCCCTTTGTACTCTTTCTTTTGGTTCTCATCCTCATCATTGGGCAAATGGCCTCCAGTGGAGCAGATTTCTGGGTTACATATTGGTAAAACAGACCACTTTCTTCCTTTATTACCAGTACCATACTGGGGGAATTAAAATGTACAGTTAAAAGTAAAGTTACAATGTCAACATTCTTATGGTTTGACTTTTGTAATTCTCCATATTCACAGAAACACAATAAAAATGTATGGAATAAAAAGTGAGTTACATGAAAATTACAAGGTTTATTTGTTTAGGCAGGAGTTTGTTCTGTTTCTGAGGTTTATGCTATGTAATATGTGTGTGTTTATATGTCTGCAGTCTAAGAACAACAAGGCATTGAAGTGATTAAAAAGAAAATGCTTTAAAATTTAGTGACTTCTGGTGACCATTACACTGCATTCTGTTGTCATGCTTTGCAATGTATTACCTGTGTTAGTAATTGCAGCTAAGTAGCAGTATTTGGATAATGATATGTTCATGATAATTTGAAGTGACTGGAAGTTCAGGTTTAATTATAAAGACCCACTTCATATTATATCAAAATGGTTGCATGCAATATAATCCTTCATTTTGTTGCAGGACAAACCAAGAAACATTGCGGCAGTACTATGCTGATAATAGTGAAAGAGACACACTGAACTTCACTAGCAGTCCCATGGAAAATTCTCATTCTCTTACAGACAGTATTACTCCAGCTTCAAATTTCACGACACTCCTACCCTTTCTGTCTGAGAACAAAACGCTAGAATTTGACAGAGCAGCTGCATTGAACTCCACATTGTCAGGATTGTTAGACACGGATACAGCCATATATGTCTACACGGCATTCATTTTGGGAAGTGTTTTTATTACTTCCATACGTTCCATGTTCTTTTTTAAAGTGTGCATGACAGCATCTAAAATTCTTCATGACAATATGTTTGGATGTATTTTGGCTGCAACTATGAGATTCTTTGATACAAATCCTTCAGGTAAACATTGTGTAGAATAATACATTTTTACATGGTATATGTTGGTTTTGAGATAATTTTTTACAGATATTTTGTAATCACTGAGGAAGTCAGTAATCCAGCAAAGCTAATTGAATGGGTAGGGCATGTAACATATATATGAGAGATTTTGAATAAAAATTGTTGACTATCTGAAAGGAAGAGAATCCAAGGCATAAATGGGAGGCTAATATTGCATTGGACAGCAGGAAAATAGGGTGACAATGAGCTGATTAGATAATAATGGCCAGATTATCTTGTGGTGATGGGTTGTTGTGAACACAGTTATGAAGTTCTTAGTTCCATAACCACAGGGAATTTCTTGACTAGCTAAGCTACTGTTAAGTTCCAAATGAGGACTCTGCTCCATGGGGATTGTTTATTAGGTTCACTTACTGTACTTCAAGGTTTCTCGACATTTTAAACCAGACTAAAATGTGAAATACAGCACTTAATAAAACACAATTGTTGCAAGTTCCATAAATATCATATTCGTCACCATTTTATTTCATCTGAAAAATATTAAGAAATAAGCGTGCATTATTTTATGATAGGAAATGGTGGTTTTAAGGGAAGGAGCCTGGTTGATATATTTCTCAGTGTTTCATTGTGTTCTCTGGGCTTTTCAATGCATACAATTAGAAAATCTGTGTACACAATACACATAAGAAGTGTATCATACTCTTGATTTTGTAGCTGTTGTAATACATAATCTTTAAGATTAAGATCTGATCTCATGCAGATTATCAAAATTTACATAATAACCGTAATCAATTTAAATCAGCCGTACAGAATTATTTATATGCTCATTCTTTCTACTCTGTAGAAAAATAATATAAGGTAAGCTAAACTTAATCAATTGTTTTGTACCAGCTACTACTGTACATTTGTAATATTTCTTCTGACTTGTTTTATATCCAAGTTATTAATTTTTTTTCAATTCATAGAATACAAACAAATTCAATTCAATTCAATTCGGTATGAAAATTTATTCATTGTAATGTTGGAAAGGAGACAAATATCATAAAACAAGAAACATAGCACAAGGTCATAAAAATAATGATGAGGAAAACAGTGATCTCGACCTGTGGAATTCTGAGGACTTTTTAAAATATGAATAGAATACAAAGAAACATAGCACAGGTGAATTCTGATAAATGCAGTGAATCTGTTCTGGCACAGTTACATGAGGGGAGTACTGTGTTCACTAGGACTATTTTAGTATGAATTGTAACCAGATGTGGTATGGTGCCTAACCCCAAAACACAGAAATAATTTTAACTCATGAAATGTAAATATATATGCATACAGTAGCCAACCATGCAACATTCAACTTTTAATATACAGATAGGCCTGAATAAAATGTAAATAAATAAATAAAATTACATTTTATTAAAATTTAAGGTGTGAAAGCAGATTTTAATGTAGACATTTTCTCACAGCACAGAATAAAAAATGTCAACAGAGATGACAACTGATAAATGTGTGTTGTGTGTTGCTCACTCATTACACACTCTGAATGGTTTGTTAGGCCACTGGTGACAAATGAATTATATGGAGAATGCTTCATTGGTTATGCAGTGCTTAAACTGTGCCAGAAATTTTTAGACAACAAAAATGAATTTCTATTACATTGTGTTAAGTAGAATTTGCATTGGCCAGGGATTTTTTAAGAGAATATTATCTTCATTTGATGAAACAGGATATTCCTTAGAGAATAGTACTTGAAAACACTATCACAGGAACTTTTTTCTCCAGGTCGTGTACTGAACAGATTTTCCAAAGACATGGGTGCTGTGGATGAACAGCTTCCAAAGGCAATGTTAGAAGCTATTCAGGTATAAAACTGCTACTCATATTCTGTGTATGTGACAGGTTATATAGAGTGTCTTTAAATTTGTCTGCGGTGTTACCTGAGTTGAAGAGGTGAACAATATGACAAAGTGTACTGATCTTAATATTAAGCCCTGTAATAGTAAGAAAAGTGTGAGAGAGTGTTATAACCATTATCTACTCCAAGGTATTCTCCACAAGATGTGCTGTTGGCATATATGCAGGGTCCAGCAGAAATAGTGAAACATTTTAAAATTTTAGTTATGCACTTCTCTGCTAAGGTATCAGGCATACCTTCATAGTTTGTCAAAATGGAACATGGGGAGCTAAGAAAATGGGTGTGTGCTGTAGAACTGTTTATTCGGGCAGGGTCCATCACAGAGAGTCAGCGGGGATATTGCCATGAAATGAATTGACAGGAAGCCCCATCTCCACATGCCTTCTCTTGATGGGTAAGGCAGTTGTGTGAAGAAGAAGGCTCTGTCATGTGGAGAAAGCCAACTTGTTGGCCTTCCTCAGTTCGCACAACCGAGAACATTACCCTTCTTCTATGAGGATGGAGATGGGCAAGCCATCACAGTCACATCACACCGTTACACAGTGATGATCAAGGAATTTCTAGCCACAAAGATTCCATCAAACCATAACTTGTGGTTTCAACAAGATGGTGCTATGCCCCACACAGCAATGATTAGCATGGCTGTGCTTTGCTGTTTGTTTCTGCTGCGGGCCCGTTTTCATTTGGTGATGCGCTATGGCCCCTCGTTCACTGGACCTAAAATGACCTGACTTTTTTCTGTGGGGTTATTTGAAAAGTAAGGCATAAATTGGATGCCCTGTAGACTTAAATGCACTCAAACAAGCAATATGTGAAGAAATTGTCAACATTTCAGAAGCAACACTTCAAGAAGTGCGCAGCTTCTCAACTAATATGCACCTGTGCATTCAAGAGAGTGGTAGCCACCTGAAAAACATTGTACACAAAAGTGAAGTAATGTAAAAACAATTTAAGTACAACAGTAAATTGTAACATGCTAAAATTTTCATTAATTATGTTAATGAAAATGTTATTTGCATTTATAATTAGTTCACTATTTCTGCAAGACCCTGTACATGCTTCAGCAGGCATAAGTGGCCCACACATGTCCAGATTAGGAGTAAGAACATTTAGCACACTATCTTGAAGGTCCTCTGATCTGCATGTATATGTTATTCTTTAAATGTTCCTGAATATTGAAATACAAAAAAATTTTAAAGAAAGCATACGAGGGCAAGAGACAACCTTAGAGACATCAGTGTGGACGGCAGAACAGTAGTCAGTATTCAGTTTCCAGCATTTCAGAGAAATATAGTGGTTCCAGAAACACCAGGAACTGATTGCCCAGAGATGTGGCATCATGTCTCAATAGAATGGGGTCCTCACGTATCAATTTGTATGTTAGGTAGTTCACAAAACATGTGACTGTTGCAGGTTCTGCTGGTAATGACTGGAATCCTGACTATGGTCACCATAGTGAACTACTGGCTCATGATACCTGTGGTTGTAATGGGCTTCTTTTTCTACAAAGTGCGTGGGATATATGTGGCTACAGCACAAGATGTAAAACGGCTGGAGGGAACAAGTAAGTCACTGACACCAAGATCCTCACAGCCATGCCGGTGTGTTTAATAGAGGAAGGGAGGTGGTAATGGTGCTTCTCTCTCTTCTGTCCTTCTGTCCTTACTGAGGCCTTTGTGGATTTTCTCAGTTCCTCCAGAAAAAAAAAGGCTGAAAAGTTCCTTAAAGTAGGCCATGACTACTTTCTTCAACATCCTTCCAAATTCATTATTCTCTATCACCCAGTCCTGCTATGCTATACAGTCTGAGTTTCTGAAAGTGTTGTTAAAGAAACTACAAATTTATACAGTTATACAGGGTGTCCCGGGGGGAATGTGCCAGACTTCAGGAGAATGTTCCCTAAGTTAAAATACACCGATATAACGAAAAACACCTATATCCAATGTTGAACAGTTACAGAGATAATGGCGAGAGAAGTTTGAAAGTATGACAGCTGTTACACACTTACTGATTAACAAATACATATTAAAACTGTCAGGAATATGTAGTTTCTGTAATGTTAATATCTGTACTTAACATCTAATTAACATCTGAGTGATATAAAGCCATTAAATTAAACTACATAAACACTCACACTTATGTCATAGTTGTCCTTAGGGTTTGAAGCACTTTACATGGCACATGAATATCTAGCAGTATTGAAGTACTCATTTGACATTACTGACTACGGATTTTGGTATATGCCTACTACTTGCCTGTACTAAAATACAGTACCTGCTTTACAGTAACTGTTCAAAGTGTCCTCCTCCAGCTACTATGCACTTTTCGACACACATCAACAGAGACTGAGTAGCAGATGCAACCTTGTCAGGATGGTTGCGTATGTGTTCTGCAGCTGCAAAAATATGATGGCACAGTTCTGCTTTTGAGTTGACTTTAGTTTCATATACTAATGTCTTCATGTGGCCCCAGAGATAAAAATCAAGAGGTGTAAGATCTGGCGACCTCGGTGGCAATGCAACAGGTCCACCATGACCTAACCAGCGGTTAGGGAAATAATCGTTTAGATACTCTCTCACACGCCAAGTGTAATGTGGCGAAGCCCCATCATGTTGGAAGTACATTTGGCTCCTTATCATTAACGGGATGTCTTCCAACAAACCTGGTAACTCATTCCTCAGAAAGACTTCATATGTGTTTCCCTTTAAATTGTTGTCAAAGACAAAAGATCCGATCAACTTGTTTCCAAGTAAACCACACCATACAATCACCGAAAATCTCCTTTGGAACTTGGTTACGCTTGTTTCATGTGGATTATCATGGGACCACATATGCTCATTTCGTGAATTATTTATACCGTCCCGGGTAAAAGACGCCTCATCGGTGAATAAAATGACGCTTAACAGTTGGGAATGTGCTGTTATCCAGTGGCACAAATCCATACGTTGAGCAGGGTCCCTTGGTTCCAGATGTACCCTGTGATCATGATAAGGATGTAAATTTTCCTCATGTAGAGTTCGCCACACCTGCATACGTGACACACCGATGCGAGAGGCAATTCTACGAGTGGACAGTCGTGGACTTCTCTGAACTATCTCAAGAATGTTCTCTCGTGTGTTAATCAATGGTACCACCTCCCTTTTAGACTACATATCAACACTTGGAAGACAACCAGTCTCTCACAATGCCTGGTGAATACGAGAAAATACACCCCTAGACGGAATCCTTCGGTCGGGAAAACGCCTGTGGTATTCGTCAACAATAGCACGTGCATTGCAATCGCAAAATCCATATACAAAATGCATGTCACAATATTCCACGTGGGAAAACACAAAAGGCATTTTTACAACTCCCCACAATTAACTGTAACAGAGACAAATGTTGATAATGCAGTCACAGCGTCGACTCGGCTGCAGACTCAAGGACGGACATGCGCAGTATACGAGTAATACATCATGCGAACTAGCTACAGTATGTGGAACCGCAAGAAGACCACACTTTTCTCTCGCCATTATCTCCGTAACCGTTCACCTTCAGATATAGGTGTTTTTGGTTATACTGGTGTATTTTAACTTCAGGAACATCCTCCCGAAGTCTGGCACATTCCTCTCGGGACATTCTGTATATATATATATATATATATATATGTAATTGATTCAATTTCAGTGACACTCACTGTATGCTGGAGTAATTCTTTGTGAGAGAAAAGTACTGACCATGTAATATGTAGATCAAAGATGTAAAACTGAAGAAAATAGAAGGAACTACTTTGAAGTGGAAGATTTGATGTTCTGGAAGCAGTGTGGATGATGATTCCTGTCTTCTGGGATATGATGACATGTTGATATTTGAAGGGCATGGTTTATATTTTAAATTTTTACTGCATTTCTGCAATGATACTCTTTTATGACATTAATAATTTATTTTCTTTGTTAGTATACGATGGCAGACAAAGTTCAAGTCCAAGTTAATGATAAATTTTCTGTAGGTATTATGGTTTTTAGGACTGAAGCAGTGTAATAATAAGATACTATTTTTGTAGCTCGGAGTCCTGTGTTTTCTCACATATCTGCATCTCTCAATGGCCTTTCCACAATCCGAGCATTTGAAGCTCAGGAAATGGTTAGCAAAGAATTTGACACTCACCAGGTAAGGCAAATGAAAATTTTACACACTGTGGTTGACAGAAATAATTTTTGTGATGTTAAGTGACAGATATGGGACGTGTAACAAAAGGCAAAGACAGAAGAAGTCCATGCATTAGAATGGTTTCCTATAAACTGCAAATGATGTTTTAGTGACATGCATAGTGTAAGTTATGCTGCCAGGCAGTGGCACAGCTAGGTCCCTTGTCATCTGGGGTGAGTAATCACAATGACCACCCCTAGCAGAAATTATGAGTTAAAAAAGTCACTTAGTATCTTACCTTTTATGTAGGTAAATGATTTAAAATTTTTAGGGTGCAGAAATTCAATTTATTTTTATTTAAAATATTCACTGTTCCACCCTTTGCTGCTACAACTCTTACCCTCACAACCTCACACGAGCAGTGTCACTACATTCAAATCCATTCATTGGTCTCAGAACTCCAAACTGACTTTACCAGTGCTGATCCTAAGAAACTTACACTTCTGCACCACACACACAGTGCCTTAAATCAAACCATATGCAGTGCATCCACCTTAACCACCACTTACAAGGCAGCTTAATTAATATTCTAACTTGATGCTCATGTTGTGTTATCTGTTGTAAGCAACGCAACTATAGTTCTCTTTCTTATTTTAGGTTAGGTAAGGCTTGGTTATACTAACGTAGTTTAACCTAAAGAAAAAGTTATGTTACAATGCCATGTCACCAGCTGACTCACTCTCCAGCACTTTTATTCTACCTTTGTATCATTCATAGGAATTAATAATAAGTACAATAGTGACTGCCATACTTATGATCATGGGTTAGGGTACACGTACTATGGGTAACGGGATCCATTGCTTCAGTGTTCATAGTATCACTCTAGCAATTTATAAATAATTGTGTTAAACAAAGAGAACAACTGTAATTCTACTCAAAACAAAACCACCAGTGAAATTCTGCATTGCAATGTTACCTGTGTTTTTGTAGAATGTCCCAAAATTATGTTATTTTCTTCACAAAAACAGCAGCTTGACGCAGTGTGCCATAAAAGGATTATTTAAATTCACAAATTTTCTCAGAACAGCAGGAAGGATGGTAAAGATTTAGTTGTCACTCTTAACTTTCTCTGTCACTTGTCATTGGGCTGAAATGTGATTGTGTTACTACATTCAGTGTTTCATGAGTCGTGCTCATATCACATTTCAGTTACAGCAGTTATTGCTACTACTGCTACAGCACTCTGTTGGGCAGAATAGTCAGTCAGTACTTTGCTGTGTTAAAAATATTGGAAATTTTACTATTACAAAATTTAACTCTTGAGTCCGGAGCATAACAAGGGCATGGGTGTTGTACTGCTGCCCAGGATGGCAGAGTCCAAGGGGCGGCAAAATAGGCTACAGAATTAATATTTTAAAAGAAAAATTTTTATTTTTTACACCGCAACAGATTTAAAACATGAGTCAAATAAAGGGAAATTAAAGAAATGGGTTTTTTTTTATTTTTGTTTATTTATTTATTGGTTTTTACTTTCTGTTAGCAGCCCCCTATTGTCAAAATTTTAAATATTTTCTGTTTAAAGGACAGTTTAAGATGTTTTGAGTGAAGAATTTTTTTTTTTGAGATACTCATTTTTCCCTCATTATGCTGCCCTTTGTGTTTAGCAGCATTATCCTGCCACACCCCCTGGCCCCTACCTCATTGCTGCCAGTTCTGGTGTAATTCAACAGTTTGTTTTTTTCAGGATTTACATACATCAGCGTGGTTTCTCCTACTTGAGACAAGCTCTGCCTTTGGCTTTTGGCTTGATTGCATCAGTGTAACATTCACAGCTGTGGTGTCATTCAGTTTCCTGGTTCTAAACAGTGGTATGGCAGTTTGAACAATTTGCATCATGCTTAACCCTTAGAGTATGTCATAGTTAAATTCCTGTTGGTGTTCTGACAGTCCATTCAAATTTTTATGTGACATTTAAAATTCATTGTATGTGAACAGTTTTTCTATACGAGAGGGTGCTGATAAATCCTTAGCCCGACTAGGAAAGAAACAAGCTACAGTGACCAAACTCGGGATTTATTCAACACACTCCCCACGAAGCTCAATACACTTCTTAGCCCATTGCCCTAACTTTTGCAAGCCACTCAAAAAAAAAAAAAA
>Ga0209629_10002361_pt1 | contig 12789 bp, 7 predicted proteins | sample TergutCu122P5_FD_187286 | JGI IMG/M metagenome (GOLD analysis project Ga0209629, IMG submission 187286) | Cubitermes ugandensis P5 segment gut microbial communities from Kakamega Forest, Kenya - Cu122 P5 (SPAdes) (version 2) | ecosystem: Host-associated > Arthropoda: Insects > Digestive system >... | reverse complement strand
CCCGTCTGCCCGTAGCCCGCGCCGTAAACGCTGGTGTGGAGCGGGGCGCGCCCCAGGAATGACGCGTTGCCGTGGTTGACATTCGAAGGTATGGCGTTGCCGCGCGCGGTGTTGTTCGCGCCGGCGCTGGCCGTGGTTCTGTTTGCCGCCGTGTTTGCGGCGGTTGTTCTGTTAGCGGTACCGGCCGCGGTCGCCGCCGGCTTGTTGGCTGTGGCTTTGTGAGCGGCCGCGGTCGCCTTGTGAGCGGTGTTGGCGGCGGTGTGCTTTGTGGCGGTGTGCTTTGTGCCGGTGTGCTTTGTGGCGGTATGCTTAGTCGCCGTCGCCGCCGGTGATTTATGAGCGGTCACTTTGTGCTTGGGCGTGACCGCCGTGACGTGAGCGGCGTTTGCGGCATTCGCCGGACTGGCGATATGCGCCGCGGCTGTGTTGGCGGTGTCTGACCCGCTAACGTGGGAACGAACGCCCGCTGTGGCGCTGCCGGCCGGGGCGAGCGCGCCGAGGCCCGCGGTGTATGCGCTGGCGCCGAGGCCGCTGGGCATGCGCGTGCCGGTATAGGTGTTAAGCCCGCCGGGGGCGTGGGTATTCGCGCCGGTCATACCCGCGGGCCGGCCCACGGAATAATTTCCGGCCGTATTCGCCGAATGCGTGTTTGCCGCATAGTTTCCATAATTTCCGCCCGTATACGCCCCGCCCACGGAGTTTGAAACGCGCGCCCCGTTGTACGCGTTGCCGCGGCTGGTGTTGGCGATGGTATTCGCCCTGTTCACCGCGTTGTTCACGTTGGGGGCCGCCGTAGAAGCGGGATAACTGTAGCACCCGGACGCCAAAACCATGCACGCCACTGCCCCCGCAATGGCCATTCTTTTCGCGTTCATCTATCTATCCTCCCATATAAAATATAACAAGATACAGGATCTATATCTAAATACGAGTATTCTTGCAAAATTATTTTTGGCATTAAGGCTGAAAAAATACTGTAATATTTTTGGAGATGTGATATGATAAAACGGTATAATGAAAATAATGGGAGGCGCGCAAAATGAAAGATAAATTTATGGCTTTGGGCAGGTGCCTTTTTTACTGCTTTTGCTATATAGCGGTGCAGGCCGTCCTCGCGATGGCCGTCAGCATATACATAAGCGTGGTTTACGGCGCCGTTCTGTGGACGCGGGGCGCGGCCGCCGGGGATATAGGCAGGGGATTAAGCAGTCTGCTGATGAACCATATGTCTTATATTTTTCTTATCGTCAACCCTCTGGTGCTGGCGTTTTTCCTTCTGGTTTTCTATAAAGCGCGCAAAACGGCCGTACATAAGGCCGATTTCACCGGCCTGCGCGTGAATGTCCTCGTTTTGGCGGCGGCCTGCGGGGTTCTATTGAATACCTTTTTCAGCTCCTTCATGCCTTTCCTGCATTTGCCCAGCAACACAAGCGCCCTGCTGGATTCCATGCAAAAAAACGACCTGCCGGTCAGCATAGCCGCGCTCGCGCTGATAACGCCGGTGCTGGAGGAGGTCATCTTCAGGGGCTATATATTCAACAGGCTGCGCCGCTCTTTCAACAGCGCGGCCGCCGTTATCCTGATTCAGGCGCTGCTCTTCGGCCTTGAGCACCTGGACCCGCAGCAGAGTTTCTACGCCTTCTTCCTCGGGCTGGTGATGGGCGTCGTCTATTACAAAACCGGCAAGCTGGCGTATACAATCATCCTGCACATGGCGTTCAACGTGTTCAGCTACGTCATAAGCTATATGCCGGGGGCGGACAGCTTAAGCGACGCCGCGTCCTTCGCCCTCTCCGCGGCCAGCCTCGCCCTGTTCGCGCTGGTTTTCTTCGTATTAATCAGGATTATGCGCACATCGCCGAAGCCGATAACGCCGGTTTTATTGGAAGAGGCGGAAGCGGCTGAGGAGCTGTAAAGAAATAACCTGACCGCTCCGGAAGCCGTCATTGTCATTGCGTTATTATCAATCCTGCCAAACCCCACAGACAAAAATCTTATTTGATAAAAACGGGGGAAAGCCAGTGTTTGCAAGGCTCGTGCGTTATTATCAATGATAAAAACCGAAATTTCGGCCTTTATCGGTTATTATCAAATAAGGCTTATTTCTGATAAAATCCTAGAAGCATTGATACTACTATATTTCTTCCGATTTTATCAAATAAAAATCTGTTCTATGAGGTTATGATAATTCTGATAATAACGGCAGCCGCCCTGTCGCTGCTATCCCTCCCAGCAGCCGTCATTGCGGCCCCTGCAGGTCCGGGGTGACGGTGTATTATGTAGTGGCGGGGTTGTCGTATGGCGTGGAGTTACTGCGTGGGATTGCGGGTCAAGCCCGCAATGACGCCACCGTAGGGCCGCAATCTCACCTACGTACCGGGCTCTGCTCCCGCCGCGCCCTGCCGGTTTTATCCGGCCTCTTCTTTCCTCCGGCCTCTGGCCTCTCGCCTCACAGATTCACCCCGCAAAGCCTGTCCGTATAACCGGCGATTTTTTCCTCGATAGGCGCGAAGGCCCCGCCGCTTTCGGCGTATTCCCGCGCGGCGGCCTGCGCTTCTTTCAGTATGTCTATGTCGGTGTAGAGGTTGGCGAGGCGCATTTCCGGCATACCGTGCTGGAGCGCGCCGAAAAATTCGCCGGGGCCGCGCAGCTCCAGGTCCAGCCGGGATATTGCGAAGCCGTCGCCGTTCTCGGACATGGCTTTCATGCGTTGCCTGGTTATATCGTCGCGGCTGTCGGTGATAAGCACGCAAAAGCTGCCCGCAGCGCCCCTGCCGACGCGCCCGCGCAGCTGGTGAAGCTGGGCGAGGCCGAAAGCCTCGGCGTTTTCGATTACGATGATGTTGGCGTTCGGCACGTCTATGCCGACTTCTATGACGGTCGTCGCGACCAGGACGTGCGTCCGCCCCCCGGCGAAGCGCAGCATAGCGGCCTGTTTTTGTTCCGCTGGCATTTTTCCGTGCAGATATTCGACATTATAGCCGGCCAGGCTCCGCTTAAGGCTCTCCGCGTAGGCCAGCACGCTGTTGCGCTCGCTTTGGCCCGGGTTTTCCGCGCCGTTTTCTATCATCGGGCAGATTACATAGGCCTGACGCCCCGCGTCGAGCTGCTTTTTTATAAACGCGTGAACGCGCGGCCTGTAGGCGGAGCTCACCGCGAAGGTCTCTATCTTCCGCCTGCCGGGCGGCAGGCCGGCTATCAGCGATATGTCCAGGTCGCCGTATAATATCAGGGCCAGGGTGCGGGGGATGGGCGTGGCGGACATGACAAGGACGTGCGGGCCGCCCCCGCCCGCAGCTTTAGACGAGAGGCGCGCGCGCTGCGCCACGCCGAAGCGGTGCTGCTCGTCCGTGATGACCAGGCCCAGGCTGCCAAACTCCACACTCTCCTGTATCAGCGCGTGCGTGCCAATCGCCATCAGGCATTCGCCGTCTTTCAGACTCTGGCGCGTGCGCTTTTTCTCCGCGGCCGTCAGCGAGCCCGCCAGCAACGCGGTCTTCACGCCCAGCCTTTCGAAGAAAGCCGAAAAGGTCTTGTAATGCTGCCGCGCCAGCACGTCCGTCGGGGCCATGAGCGCGGCGGCGTACCCGTTTTTCACGGCGATATACGACGCCAGCATGGCCACGGCCGTCTTGCCGCAGCCCACGTCGCCCTGTATAAGCCGGTTCATCAGGAAGCCGCTCTTGAAATCGGCCTTTATCTCATCCAGCGCGCCGCGCTGCCCGCCCGTCAGCTCAAACGGCAGCAGCGCTTCGGCGGCGGCCGTGCCCGCGTCCTCAAAAACCAGCTCCGTCCGGCTTTTGGCCAGGCCCTTAACCTTAAAAAGAGCCGCCTGCATCACAAACAGCTCTTCAAAGACCAGCCGGCGGCGCGCCTGCGCAAACGCCTCCGCGCTTTCGGGGAAGTGTATGTTGGATATGGCGCGGGGCCTGCCGCATAAGCCGTATCCGCGCAACATAGAAGCCGGCAGGGTTTCGCGCACGTTGCCCAGCGCGCTGTCCAGCCCCGCCTTAATCGTCGCGCGCAGCAGCTTTTGCGTCAGGCCGCCCGTGGCGTGGTAAAACGGCACGATGCGGCAGGAGGTCAGGTTTTCCCGGCCCACCGCGATGTATTCGGGGTTTTCTATTTGCCGCGCGCCGAATTTATAGGCCGATTTGCCGGTGAAATAATACCGCTCGCCCGGTTTGAAGCTGTTCTTCATGTAGGGCTGGTTGTACCAGACCGCCAGCATCGCGCCCGTGCCGTCGCGGACTTCAAGCTGCGTTATGACCATGCGGTTTTTGACCAGGTTGACCGGCGGCGCGGCCACGGCGGCGCATATCGTATAGCTGCCGCCTATCCGCGCGTCCCGGATATCCGTGCAGACCGTCCGGTCCTCGTAAGTCCGCGGGAAGTATTCGATCAGCTCCCCGACGGAGCGTATGCCCAGCGAGGCCAGCAGCGCCGCGCGTCGCGGGCCGATGCCGCTGACGGCGGTGACCGGCGCGGACAATTGCAGCTCATGATTCGTATTATCCGTATTATTCACTCTGCCGAAATAATGTACTCGTAAACAGGCTGGCCGCCGAAGCGTATCTCGTATTCGGCCCCGGAGCCGGCAGCGGCAATGTACGCGCCGAGCGCCTCCGCGTCCTCCTGGGACGCGCCTTCGCCGTAATAGATGGAGATAAAGCCCGCGCCGTCATCGAGCATCAGGTCCAGCAGGGCCCTGGCGGCCTCCGTGATATCGGGCCTGGCCGTGACAATCTCTTCTTCCAGCATTCCGATGTAGTCGCCCTTTTTGATATCCGCGCCGTTCACCCGGCTGGCGCGGACGGCCTGGGTGACACGCCCCGTGCGCACGCCGCGCAGGCCTTCGTCCATGGCCGCCGTGTTTTCCTCCACCGTGTTATCGGGCAGGAAATTGAGCATGGCGGCTATGCCCTGGGGCACGGATTCCGCGTTCAGGACAATGGCGTTTTTGCCGGCGCACAGCTCCGCCGCCTGCCGCGCCGCAAACACGATGTTCTTGTTGTTCGGCAAGACGAACACGTTGCGCGCGTTGACTTCCTCTATGGCGTCCAGGATATCCTGCGCGCTGGGGTTCATGGTCTGCCCGCCGCTGACGACCTTGTTCACGCCTAACCTGGTGAATATCTCCGCCAGCCCTTCCCCGGAGGAAACGGCGACAAAGCCCGTCTCGGCCGGTTCTTCCCGTCTGGCGGCCTGCTCGCTTTGCAGCCGGGCGTTCTGTTCGGTCATATTTTCGATTTTAAGGGCGGTCAGCCGCCCGAATTTAATCGCCCGCTCCAGCACGGTGCCGGGGTGCTGCGTGTGCACGTGTATCTTGATTATGCCCTCGTACCCGGCTATCTCCACGGATTCGCCGACGGCCGATAGGAACGACCGGAGTTTGCCCTCCGCGCTGTCGCCGCCGGCGTGTTTTTCGTCCAGATTTATGATAAATTCGGTGCAGTAGCCGAAGTCGGCCTCCGCCGCTTCCGCGCCCGCGGCCCCGGCGGCGGCGAACGCCGGTTTCGCCGCGGGCAGGTCAAAGCTGTTAAGCGTGAGCTCGCCTTCGGCGCTCATGGACTCAAACGCGCCGCGCAGGAACGTCATAAGCCCCTTCGCGCCCGCGTCGACGACGCCGGCCTCTTTCAGCGCGGGCAGCATGTCCCGCGTGCGCTCCAGCACGCGGTCGCCGTGGTCCAAAACCCTGACGCCCAATTCGAATATATCTTCCGATTTACCGGAAAGCTCCGCCGATTTTTTAGCCAGCTGGGAGGCGACGGTCAGTATTGTGCCCTCCTTGGGCTTGAGCACCGCCTTAAACGCGGTCTCCGAACCGCGCTCAAAACCGCGCGCGATATCCGCGGCCGCAATGGCTTCGCGCCCCTCCACGCCCTTGGCGAAGCCCCTGAACAGCTGGGACAGTATGACGCCGGAATTGCCCCGCGCGCCGCGCAGGGAACCGGAGGACGCCGCCCCGGCCAGCTCGCCGACGCTTAAAGAGTCGCAGGCCAGCACCTCCGCGGCCGTGGCGATGGCCGTCAGGCTCATATTCGTCCCGGTATCCCCGTCGGGCACGGGGAAAACGTTCATGGCGTCGATTATGTCCTTGTCCCTGATAAGCGCGTTCACGCCGCCGATGATCATGTTTTTGAAGGTTTTTCCGTCTATCTGCGTAACCACAGTAAGCCTCCCCTATTCGTCTACGTTGATCCCCTCGACGAAGATGTTGATATCCTCCACATTGATCCCCACGCATTCCTCGACCTTATACTTGACGCTGGTGACCAATGTGTCCGCTATGGCCGAGATGTTTGTGCCGTACTGCACGATGATGTGGAGGTCGATAGAGACAGAGTTCTCGCCGATATCCAGGCGGATACCCTTTGTAAGGTTCTCGCGCTTTAAGAGCGTCGCGAAGCCGTCCTTGACGCTCTTTGAGGCCATGCCCTTGATGCCGTAGCAGTCCATCGCCGCCAGCCCCGCTATCCGCGCGATGACTTCGTTGTCGATGGTGATGCTGCCGTACTCGTTGGTGGTCTTTGAAGGCATAAAATACACTCCTTTGATGACTGTTTAACGGCGCGATGTGGGCATCGCGCCCTACGATATGCGTATTATCTTTTTAAAAACGCCGTTTTGCAGCTTCGCCGCGTTCCCGAACGCGCAGAAATGCCGGGGCGCGGCGCTGCCGATCAGTTCCGCCAGCTCGCGGAGCTGGCGCGGCGTCGTGGAAAGCAGTTCATCAAACTCCCGCTGATAATCTTCCTCCCAAAGCCCGCGGATATACATCTCAAACGCGCGCCGCCCGGCGTCCGCGGGGGTTTTTGGCGCGAGCAGCCGGCCGGCCGCGCCGATGATTATGCGCTCAAACTCGGCCCTGCCCGGCTGAAAGCGCGCGATAAATTCAAACGCCGCGTTGTATATATCCAGCGTTTCGGCCACGTGAGGGTCGCGGAAGGAGGCCAGGAACAGCCGGCCGGAGCGCTCCGCCGCGCAGGAACAGCCATATGCCCCGCCTTTAAGCCGGACTTGCGGCACAAGCCAGCAATTCGTCAGGGCCCCGGCCAGGGCCGGCATTTTGCCGCCGTACGGAATGCCCGCGCGGTCAAAATCCACGGCGCAGGCCACATGGCTGACTTCCGACGGTATGACCACGCCCTCGTTTTCATAATCCGGAACCGGCGCATCGGCTTTGTCCGATATATATATATTCATCTTATTGGCCAATTTATCGCAAAAATCTTCCGCCGCCGCGAAAACCGTTTCAAAAGCCGGTTTTTGGCAGGTCGCGCCTATAATCAGCCCGCCGCCAAGCAGTTCGGCCAGCGCCGCCTTTATCCGCCAGCGCAGGCGCTCCCAGTCCCAGCCGCGCAGCGTTTCTTTCAGGCTCAGGTAAAACGACAGCCCGTTCACGTGCTCTTCCCACACGCCGCGCGCGCTCACGCTCATCAGCAGGCGGCTTAACGCGGCGTTGTGCCCGGCGTCCGTGAAATGACGCTCCAGGCGCGAGCATTCCTCCGCCAGCAATTCGCGCGCGGCCTGCCCGATCTCGTTTTGCGCGCCGAAATCGGTCTCTTCCAGGATTTCACGGATATAGCCGAATATCATGCCGGCGTTGCGCTCCAGCGCCTTCGCGCGGAGTATGAACATCGGACGCGTTTTCGCGCCCTCAGTGTTTGTATATGCGCAAAATTCGGTATTAATTCCGCCCAGATCGGCTTGCAGCGCGGCGGCCAGCTGCCCGCGCGAACGGCGCGCCGTGCCCAGCCGGCCCAGCAGGCGCCTGAGAAAGCCCAGCGCGGCCCAGTGTTCCCGCCGCACGTTCCCGGAATCTATGTAAACGCTGACATACGCGATGCCGTTGGCGTCGGCCGCGTCGAACAGGAAAACGCCGTTTTTAAGCGGGTATTCGGCGGCGCGGGGGGCTTGCGGCCGGATGTTCACATCGCCCAGGCGCAGGGAGGGCAGCTTTTTCAGGTCCTCCTCCGCCTCTGGCGCGTCGGTGTACAGCCGGAGGCGTTCGAGCTCTTCCATAATACGCGGCGTGGCGGCGAAACTGCTGAACGGCGGCCGGTCTGCCGTTTCATCAGCCGCTTCGATGAAGGCGCAATGCGTATTATCGACGAAACAGCCCCGTATCGTGTCCGCGAAGAACGCGCCGGCGCCCCGCAGGTTCTGAACGCGCTCCCGCCTGCCGAACGCGGCGAACGGGTCACCGTCGTAGAGCCAGTGCGGCAGCATGCTCAGGTTGTAGTATATCCCTTTGGCCGCCCGCGCGAATACCTCTTCCCGCACGTCAAATTCGTAGCGGCTGACGCACGCGTCCAACAAACCGCATAGCTGCCCGCCGCCTTCCAAATCCGCCGCGGCCCCGGAAAGGCATTCCGCGATGATCCCATGCAGGCGGCGGCCGGAGAGGGCGCTGTTTTTCAGGGTTATATTGAATACGGTCTGGCGTATCGAGGTGTCGTAATGGTGCAGTATATCCGCGCCGGGGTCGGCCGCCCGGATGGCCAGGCGCAGCGGCGAGCCCTCCGTACCCAGCAGGAAGCGCTCCAGTATCTCGGCGGCGCAGGTGAGCCGGTCGTCCAGCAGGTCGCCTATGACAAAGGACGCGGCGGCGTAAGGCTGCCCGCCGGCCGGTATATATATTTGATCGTAAACGGGGCTTTCCGCGCGTGGCTGCATGGCGGCGCTGTAATCCTCCGCCTTCGGCGCGCCGGCGAGGTAGGCCTCCGCCCGCGCGGCTATATCCTCAATATCCGCGCCGCCGTAAACGAAGATGCGCGCGTTTCCGGGCGCGTAACGCGTTCTACGGAATTCGATGAGTTTATCGAACGTGAGAAGTGGTATGCGCTCCGGGTCGCCGCCGGAATCGAAGCCGTACTGGGTATCCGGGAACAGCAGCTTATGCAGGCGCTCGTTGATAACCCTGCGCGGGCTGGCGTAAGCGCCGCGCATCTCGTTGTACACAATGCCGCCAATGCCCGTCACCGCGCCGTCTTTGACCTCGTAATGCCAGCCCTCGCGCAGGAAGGCTTCCGGCCTGGCCGGCAGCCTGGGCGCGAAAACCGTGTCCAGGTAAACGTCCGTTAAGTTGCGGAAATCCTTCTCCACCATGCTGGCGATGGGGTATGCCGTCCGGTCCCTGTAGGTTATGGCGTTAAGGAACGTGTACATGGAGCCCTTGACCAGCTCGTGGAACGGGTCTTTCAGCGGGTATTTTTCCGAGCCGCAGAACATGCAGTGCTCCAAAACATGCGCCGCGCCGGTATCGTCCCGCGCGGGCGTGGAAAACGCGACGGAAAACGCCCTGTGCGCGTCGCCGTTTTTGATATGTATCAGCTGCGCGCCGCATGGGTGCGCGTATACAAGCCCTTCGGAATCAATCTCCGGGAGGCTCTTCCGGCGTATCAGGCTGAACCGGGTCGGGGTTTTCATCAGGTAATTCGCTCCGTTGTTCGTGATCAATTGCCGCGTATTTTTTTATATATTTTCTTCTGAATATAATAATCGCCAGGCCCAGTACAACCAGCAGGCCGGAAAACACCTGGGATACGGCGACGCCCGTGCCCCAGAACAGCAGCTGGTCCTGCCGCAGGCCCTCTATCCACGCGCGGCCCAGGCCGTACAGCACGAAGTAAGCGCCCATCACTTCCCCGCCGCCGATTTTTACGCGGCGCTTCCAGATGTTCAGCAGAATGAACACGCCTATGCACCACATGGATTCATAGAGGAACGTCGGGTGAACCTGTATGTACCGCGCGCCGTTCGCGGCGATATCCGGCATTCCCTTGGGTATCAGCGCCGCCTGCGAGCTTAAATAGCGCATGGCGAACAGGTTGTCGGTGTACCCGCCGAAGGCCTCTTTATTGAAGAAGTTGCCCCAGCGCCCAATGGCCTGGCCCAGCACGAAAGCGGGCGCGCAGGTATCAAACACGGTCAGCACTTTCAGCTTGTTGACGCGGCAAAACACCAGCACGGTGATGACCGAGGCGATGAGCCCGCCGTATATGGCCAGCCCGCCCTTGCGGACGTCGAATATCTCCAGCGGGTTCGCGGCGTAGTCCTGCCAGGAAAATATTACGTAATACAGCCGCGCGCCGACCAGCGCGGCGATGATGCCTATCAGCAGCAGGTCGGTGTATTTTTCCGGGTTCTGGCCGGTCCGTTTGGCTTCGTGCAATCCGTAAAGCAGCCCGGCAATCATGCCCGCCGCGATGAATATACCGTAGAAATACACGGGAAAGCCGAATATCGAAAAAGCTTCCCGCGGCAGGTTCTGAATCGTTATGCCGAGATGGGGGAACACCGCTTCCGGGGGCATACCATCACTCCGTGACAATAATTTGTGATACAGGCGGAACGGTCAGGGCCGTTCCCTACAGTCCGTAGTACAATGTATTATCTAAATCTTTACAAATCCAACTGGATTGCTTCGCCCGTATACGTATCAGTATACGAAGCGCAATTGGGCTCGCAATGACGGTAGGGAATGCATTCAACTGCTTGCAGCCACGTCATTGCGAGGGCAAATGGCTTGGCGGCCCACGCTCGTATATGACGCCTGCAATCCAGTTCATGCTGTAAAGGTGCCGTTCTTTGTGCAGGCAAAGTGTAAAGTTTTAGATGTTACGCGGTAGTAGTCTGTTTTATCTGGCCTCTGGCCTCTAGCACGTAGGGCGCGATGCTTTTGCAGTTTTGCCTTCGGCAAAACCGGCCGCAGGCCGCTTCGCGAAGCGAAGTGCAAGACATCGCGCCGTCATTGCGGGCTTGACCCGCAATCTCCCGCAGGCCTCATACTACTGCGGCACCCGTAGGGGCGGATATTATCCGCCCGCGCCGCGCCGCGAAGGCGGAACGGTCAAGACCGTTCCCTACAGTCCGTGGACCTGTTTTATCCGGCCTCTGGCCTCTGGCCTCCGGCCTCTAGTGGATAAACCGCCGAAAGCGTGCAGTTATCCGGCGTATAGAGCCGCGCGAGGCGCTTTTCCAGGTAATCCGCGCTTAAGGTTTTGTAGCTCCTGATTATATCAAAAAAGTCAATATTCTTCGAGAACATATCCACCATGCCCGTCGCCAGGCCCTCCACGCTGTCAAACGCGCGGACGAAACGGCCGATATGCTTCCGGCGGATCAGCTCAAGGCGCTCCGGGTCCAGGCCGCGCCGCCCGACGCGTTCGAGTTCCGAAATGACCGCGTCGAACACGGCCCGCGGGTCGCGCGCGGAGGAATTGAGCATGGCCATGCCGTAAAAGCTGGAGCAGGCGTATTCTATGGCAAACGGGCCGTCTATCGCCCCGCCGCCGTATAATTCATTGAAAAAGTCGGAGCTCTCGCCGCAAATCAGGTCTATCAGCACCTTCGCGGAGGTTATCCTGTCCGCGACGCGCCCTCCGAAATCGTTATCCTTGAATCCGATGGAGAACATCGGGCGAGAGAGCGGCATATCCGCCCGCGTTTCGCGCCGCGTTATCTTTTCGGGCTCCTTGGCGTACACGCGCTCCGTCTTATTCGCCTTCCGCGGTTTAAGCGCCGCCGCGGCTTCAAACGCGCCGCCGGCGTCGATATCCCCCACGCAGATCAGCGCCATGCCGCGCGGGTGGTAAAAGGCTTCGTAGCAGTCGTAGAGCGTCTCCTTCGTGATGGCCCCAACGTCCTCCTCCGTGCCGGCTATGTCGGCCAGCACCGACGAACTGGAATACAGCCCTTTCAGCGTGTTCATATACAGCGTCCAGAACGGGTTATCCCTGTACATCCTGATTTCCTGCGTGATGATGCCCTTTTCCTTTTCCACGTTTTTATCCGTGAAGTACGGCGTCTGGACCAGGTCCAGCAGTAGCTTCAGATTATCCTCAAAATGATCCGCGCAGTTAAAATAATAGGCCGTATTTGTAAAATTCGTGAAGGCGTTGGCGCTGCCGCCGAGCTTCGCGAAGCCGCCGAAGGCGTCCCCGTCCTCTTTATCGAACATCTTGTGTTCGATAAAATGGGCGACGCCTGCCGGGGTTTCCCGCTCTTCGCCGCCGGACACAAAGCGCGTGTCGGCCGAACCGTAATCGACGCAGACGACGGCCTGTTTTTGCACAAAGCCCTTCTTGGGAATTATATAACATTTTAAGCCGTTTGGCAATGTTTTAATGTAAATCTGTTCGTCCAGCAGGCTATTATGCTTGAGCGACTTGAAAATCACGGGTTTTCCCTCCCGTAAGTATATATTGTGTCGATATACAGCCGGCTCGCGGCGGCGCAAACGTCCTCCGCCGTGACGCCCCCGATGCGGCGGATTGCCTCGTCCAGCCCGTAATCCGCGCCCATTACAAGCTGGGATACGTAAAAATCCAGCATTTGCGCCGGTTCGTCCTTGATTTTGGTAAAGCGCTTGACCATGCCGCTCTTCGCCCTGGAAAGCTCCTCGTCCCGGACGCCTTTGGCCTTCAGCGTCTCCACCTCGGCGCTTATCAGCTCTATTGTCTTATCAAAATTCTTCGCGTCCACGCCGGATTGGATAACGATGACGTCCTTGGAGCGCACAACAAAGGAATTGATATAGTAGCACAGGCTGTTTTTCTCGCGCACGCTGGCGAACAGGCGGGAGCCCGCGTCCCCGCCCAATACCTGGCTGGCCATCAGCAGGCTGTAATAATCCGGCGGTTCGCCGTCCGCTCCCAAGCCGACGCACAGCTTGCCCTGGGCGATATCCGCGTGTTCGTGCACGCGCCTTGCCTTATGTTTTCGGCGGGCAAGCGAAGCGGGCTTTATATCAATAAAGTCCGCGGTTTCGCGCCTGAACAGCTC
>Ga0209629_10002360_pt1 | contig 12789 bp, 10 predicted proteins | sample TergutCu122P5_FD_187286 | JGI IMG/M metagenome (GOLD analysis project Ga0209629, IMG submission 187286) | Cubitermes ugandensis P5 segment gut microbial communities from Kakamega Forest, Kenya - Cu122 P5 (SPAdes) (version 2) | ecosystem: Host-associated > Arthropoda: Insects > Digestive system... | reverse complement strand
AAAAACTGTTTTTGATTTCACAAAAAGGAAATGAATCCGGTTTTATCGGTGAAATTTCCGAAAGTTTACTTGAAAGAATAGATAAACCTTTAGAATTGATTTCAGACAAAGTGATTTTGTGCAGCAAATGTCAAAAGCAAATTGAAGAATCAAATAATTTTTGTCCGCATTGTGGAAATAAAATTACTAATGTTTCGCACCTCGTTTTAACTCATTGACAAATAGAGTATAATACGGAGCGTTAAGATTGTATCTATTTGTATATGATAGAATTAACATTTCCATTTTTATCTGCAACATTGAAAAGTGAGGATTACATAATCCGAAGGATTAGTGTGCCTCCTCTTTAGATGTTACAATTGTAGAGATGGCAAAGGCTCTCTTGATATCGGAAACTGCAATAGAAAACAACATTAAGAAACTGCGCGAAAAAGGCATTATTTCGAGACTTGCAACAAAATGAAACATGTCGCTACCCATTTACACTTTCCTTTGGGGCAATTTTTTGTTTTTTAGAGGGTTGAAAAGAAATTTTTTGTACTTTTGCTGCCTAAAAAATAAAAAAATGAAATCAATAAAAATCCTCCCGATACTACCTATTTTTATCCTGTTTTCAGGAAGTTTATCCGCCCAAGTCAGCTCCGATTGGAACCGAGACCTTGAAATTCTGGGCAAATTTCTTCAATCAACGCCTCGAAGTGCGGTTGATAGCAGCATGGTTCATGCCGCCCTCTTTTTTCTGAATACCCCTTATGTTGCAAATACTTTAGATACGCTTGATACTGAGGATTTAATAATCAATTTCCGCGAAATGGATTGCATGACTTTTGTTGAAACTTGTTTGGCTTTGTCTCGCATGCTCCAATATTCGAATCCCGATATGGATAGTTTTGAACGGGAATTACGACTGATTCGCTACCGGAATGGCGTTCTTAACGATTATGTTTCACGTTTGCATTATACTTCCGACTGGATTTTCGATAATGTAAAAAAAGGCGTCGTAGAAGATATTACTTATGCTTTGGGTGGGCAGAAATTCAAACCGAATGTATCTTTTATGTCTGAAAACTACATGAAATACAAACATTTAAAAGACAATCCGGAAGCGGTGAAAGAAATCGAAACCATTGAAAGTGAAATTAACAAGCGCGGAAGTTATTATTTCTTACCCAAACAGAGAATCGAAGCGCATCAATCATCGATAAAGAGCGGAGATATCATTTGTTTCACTACATCTGTTCCGGGTTTAGACATTTCCCACTTTGGAATTGCTTACCGGTTCAAGGGTCAATTGACTTTTATCCACGCATCGTCCACCGCAAAAAAAGTAATTATCAATCCGGAATCATTGGTTGATTATTGCAACAAAATCAACTCCAACACAGGTATTATCGTGTTACACCCTTTGTCGTACAATCCTGGAAACGTTAATGAGTAATCCCTTTTTCCGATTCAAACAATTTACGGTTTATCATGATTTATGCGCCATGAAAGTCGGAACAGACGGCGTACTGCTCGGCGCGTGGTCGGACTGCAAAAAGGCAAAAACCATTTTGGACGTTGGAACCGGTTCGGGATTAATCGCCTTAATGTTGGCTCAACGTTCCAATGCTCAAATTCATGCCATTGATATAGATGAAAACGCTTGTAAACAAGCAAAAATCAATTTCGATAATTCACCTTTTTTCGATCGATTAATCGTAGAAAATGCAGCTTTCCAGCATTGGAAAACTTCGTTACTGTTTGATTTAATCGTTTCAAATCCGCCTTATTTTTCCGATTCTCTGAAATCTCCGAATAGCGGGCGTAATTTTGCCCGTCACAACGATAGTCTATTTTTTGCCGATTTAATCAAGAAAAGTTCCTCTCTGCTGAATCCGGATGGGAGAATTGCGGTCATCATCCCTTTCGCCGGATTCGAGCTTTTTCAATCTTTGGCTATGGAAAATCATTTATTCCTTTGCCGGAAAACGCTTGTTGCCTCTTTGCCTCAAAAACCGCCTAAACGTATTTTGTTGGAATATTCAAATAAGGAATCAGGTTACCGGGAAGATTTGCTTTTGATTGAAAAATCACAGAGCTTTTACAGCGAGGAATATATTGGGCTTACTGAGGATTTTTATTTGAATATGAATTGAATCACATCAACGGCGCAAACAACCGTATTATAGAGTCGTAAAACTTTTTCCATTTCGGACGCTTTATCCAATCCTCGAATAAAACTTCGCGGCATTCTTCCATGTCCCGAAAGAAAATCTCTTTGTTTTGCTGAGCAATATGGGGATCGTAGATATAACAGTTGATTTCGAAATTGGTCTCAAAACTCCGAAAATCCAAATTCGCTGAACCGATAACCGACAACATATCATCGGTAACTAAAGTTTTAGCATGCATAAATTTACCTTTTAATTCGTAAATCTTCATACCGGCTTCCAACAAATCGGCATAATAAGAATGTGCAGCCGGATCGACATAAGCTGAATCGGATTTTTCGGAAACCATCAAACGGACGTCTATTCCACTCAACGAAGCCATTTGTAAAGCTTGAAACAGCGGGTCGGACGGTAAGAAATAAGGCGTTTGCAAATAAATATATTTTTTCGCCCCAATAATAATATTTACAGTGGCTTGCAACAGATTATGATACAAACTATAAGGACCGCCGGTTGCAATCTGCATCAAATTACCGGTATAAATTCTTGCTTCGGGAAAATATTTTTTGTCGTCCAACAAAGCCTCTCCCGCACTGTACCAATCGATTAAAAAACTGGCTTGTAAGCCGAGAGCTCCCTGTCCTTTAATTCTCAACTGCGTATCCCGCCAATTGGGATTAGTCGCATAGTTATCGGAAATATTCATTCCGCCTATGTAAGCCGTAATTCCATCAATGACAACTACTTTACGGTGATTTCGATAATTCAGATGTTCGGCGAATTTCAGAAAACGAACTTTCATCATAGAAGTAATTTGTACTCCACTTTTTTTCATTTCCTGATAAAATTTTTTGGGGACCAACCAATTTGCCACATTGTCGTAAATAAAACGAACTTCGATGCCTTCAGCCGCTTTTTTCATTAATAGTTCTTTTACCCGTTTTCCGGTACTGTCATTCTTAAAAATGAAAAATTCAATATGGATATGATGCTTTGCATTACTTATATCTTTCAGCATTTCATCCAGCATTTTATCTCCTTCGGTGAGAATTTCAATCTTGCTGCCTTGCAAAATCGGTGAAAGATTGCTGTTTTTAAGAAGGTTTATCAAATTGGTATATTCAGGTAATATTTTGATATTCCGATTATATACAAGACTTTTAAAACTTAGATCTTTTATTTCCTTTGATTTTTTCTCCGAAATATGGCGCATACGCCGCGTATCCTGTCCAAAAACATAATAAATAATCAATCCTCCGATGGGTAATAATATCAAGACCATTAGCCAGGAAATAGATTTAACTGGAGTCCTGTTTTCGGATATGACCACAATCACTGTTCCCGCTATCAACACAATATATATTATGTAAACGATAGTGGTAATGTTGAAAGTAGAGAAAAAATCCAATACCTGTTGCATGTTTTTATCCATTTTAAAAAGCAAAATTACTAATTTTTTATTTAATAAATCAAAATTTTTTAGGCGTAATTTATCAACAAACGTTAAATATTCCATTTTTCAATATTTTTTTATTGTTTTTCGATAAATAATTTGTTTTATTCGGAAAATTGTATTTATCTTTGTCGCGACAAAAAATATTAATAGTATGAAACTTTTTTGTAGAAAACAAGATTTAATGAAAATGTGTAACCTGATTCTTATGGTTACCGTAATATATGCTTTTACACAACTGATACACCTGATTCTCAATCTGGTAAATAACGGCTTTACAAACTTCTGGGAGGTTGAAATTATACAGAGGAACAATAATGCATTGGCAGTAATAGCCGTTTCAGTGATGTTTTTCTTACTGGCGCGTAACGTGAAATGCGGTGAAATTTTTTCTGAAAAAAACGAGAAAATTTTATCTATATTTGGTAAAATTATCGGTTTTATCGGTTTAATTTTTATGTTTATGGTAATATTCCATACAGATTATCCATACGACTATTACAGCGGAATGATATTAACAGTTTTGTTGGGTTTGGTACTTGTGTTTTTTTCTTTGATTATGAAAATCGGGCGAAAAATAAGCGAGGAAGGTGAATTAACCATTTAATTAACAATTAATTTTAGGAATTTATTATGAATAAACGATTAAAAATTTTCGGCATCTTATTTGCATTTTTTTATTTCTTCATAATTGGAGAATATATCATTGAAGAAATTCCATCTTTTGTAGCAGGATTTAAAGAGGGATGGAATGAGGCCGGCCAAACAAAGGAAAACAGAAAAATAAATAATCCCGAAACTTGTTTTTTAAATGTGGTTCCGAAAATGGGACAATATACATATCCTACGGAATTTTTTAATTTGATGGGAGAAAACATAATTAAAGCAGATGTAAGTTCTATGGTCGCGAAAGCAGAATCAAAAATACTACCGTCTTGGCTTTCCATAACTTATGCCTTTGCAATATTTCTTTCATTGCCTATATTCGTTCTTTTGCTTTATATTCCTGTTCAAGCGTACAAATCTATTCGCTCGATTGTAAAAGACGACATTTTCAATATGAAAACAATTATCCGAATCCGGAGAATAGGATATGCTTTGTTGATAGTTTTCGGATGTATGATATTTACAGAGTTTATTCAATATTTGGTAAGTAAACGATTAATTGATTTAAGGGATTATGATATTATCTTCTCAGTGAAAAGCGATTATATTTTCTTACTTTTCGGATTGATAACCTTATTATTCGCCGAAATTCTGAAAATATCGCACACAATGAAAGAAGAACAAGATTTAACAATATAAATTAGAGAGAATTATGTCAATAGTTGTAAATTTGGATGTAATGATGGCCAAACGAAAGATTTCGTTAAATGAACTTTCGGAAAAAGTCGAAATCACTCCGGCGAATCTCTCTATTCTGAAAACCGGAAAGGCGAAGGCTATTCGTTTCAGTACGCTGGAAACGCTGTGCAAAGAATTAAACTGCCAGCCGGGAGATATATTGGAATATGATGGAAAGGATGGATTAGGAATTAAGAATTAAGAATTAGGAATTAGGAATTTATTAATTACGAATTATAAAAATAAAAAACAATGAAGAATTTTTTAAAAATGTTGCTTGCTTCCATTTTGGGAGTACTTATCGTAGGGATTATTTTATTTGTTTTATCCATAGCGATGATTGCAGGAATAGCCTCATCCATGGAAAATAGATCCTCTTTCTCCTTAGAGAAAAAAACTGTGATGGTAGTAGATCTGACTGGCGTTATTAACGACCGGGTAGAAAAAAATCCGTTTACCCTTTTGTTTGACAACAATACAAAAACTTACGGATTAAATGACATTATTTCCGCTATACAAAAGGCAAAAGATAATGATAAAATCGAAGGAATTTATTTGAAAGCAGGCATTCTTCGCACAGGATTCGCTTCTGCTCAACAAATACGTGACGAGTTGCTTGCATTCAAAAAAAGCGGTAAATTCGTTATTGCTTACGGCGATAGTTATTCTCGAAATGCCTATTTCATATCTTCGGTCGCCGACAAGATTTTTATGAATCCCGAAGGCATGTTAGACTTTCAAGGTTTGTCGCTGAATATCCAATTTGAAAAAGGATTTTATGGAAAAATCGGCGTGGAATGGCAAGTATTCAAAGTCGGCACATTCAAATCTGCGGTGGAACCGTATATTTTGGATAAAATGAGCGACGCAAACAGAACACAATATACCTCCTTATTGAATGATATTTGGAGAACTGTGTTAAAGGGCGTTTCTGAAAGTCGCAATATTCCGGTCGAAAAACTCAATCAATATGCCGATGAATGCGTAACGCTTGCCGATCCGAAAGTTGTCTTGGCCGATCAATTAATCGACAGTTTAGCCTACAAAGCCGACATGGAATCTTACTTTAAAGGACGATTGGGTTTAACAAAAGACGAAGATTTAAAAACTGCCGATGTAAACGACATGAAAACTGTCCCTGCAAATAAAGCAAAACTAAATAAAAATATCATTGCGGTTTTATACGCCGAAGGCGAAATTGTTCCCGATGAAATGAGCGGCGTTTTTCTTCCGAATACAACGATTACTGCTAAAAAATATGTGGAAGAAATCAACAAATTAAGAGATGATAAAAATGTCAAAGCCGTTGTGTTCAGGGTTAATTCACCGGGGGGGAGCGCTTTTGCAGCCGAACAAATCCACCATGCCGTAAAAGCTTTGAATGAAGTAAAGCCGGTAATCGTTTCCATGGGAGATTACGCTGCATCCGGAGGATATTATATCTCTTCGCCGGCTCGTAAAATTATTGCCGAACCGACTACATTAACCGGTTCCATCGGCATTTTCGGCTTATTCCCTACCGGCGCTCCATTGGCTAAAAATCTGGGTACTACCTACGACGGCGTGAATACAAATAAAATGTCGGATTTCCTTTCGCAAACGATTAAAGTTCCTTATATCGGAACACCTTTAATGCTCACCCGTCCGTTCAATGCAAATGAATCGGCTCTCCTTCAAGCATATATCGGAAGAGGTTATGATACGTTCCTGACTCGTTGTGCAGACGGACGCGGAAAAACAAAAGCAGAAATCGATTCCATCGGACAAGGTCGTGTTTGGAGTGGAAATCAAGCTTTAAGCAATGGTTTAGTCGATGAATTGGGAGGAATCAACACAGCCGTCACAAGAGCTGCCGAAATAGCCGGAATCAAAGATTATTCCACTAAGGAATATCCCGAACCAAAAGATTTTTTCACCCAATTGATCGAACAATCTATGAGCAATTCCGAAATGCGGATTCTTGAAATTTTCTTCGGAAAAGAAACTTTACTGCAAAAACAAACAACAAATGCATGGCGATCGTTTGACGTTAGACAAGCCATTACGCCGGTAGTTATAGAATAAACTAAAATAATTTTTAAAATAAAAAACATGAAACAAATTGTATTATTATTCCATTTTATCTTCTTATCATTTTCGATTATGACAGTAAAAGGACAAATTGCCGGTGATTGGAAAGGCAGTTTAGACGTGCAAGGCACAAAGTTGGAATTGATATTCCATATTACCGATGAAAACGGGAATTTATCCACTACCCTCGATGTTCCTGCGCAAGGCGCTGCAGGCGTACCTGTTCAAAAAACTACATTTGAAAACAGCGAATTATCGTTGGATATGGCAGCTTTGCAAGCAAAATTCAACGGGAAAGTTGTTGATAAAGAAACCATTGAAGGAACTTTTGCACAAGCAAGTATGAATTTACCGCTTACGCTGAAAAAATTTGAAAACAAACTTCCGGGAAATCCGGCATTGGTGACTTCGGAAGCTGATCTAAAAGCGCTTGCTGCCTTCGATAAGGGCGATTATAAATACAGTGTGGAAGATTATTTTGCAAAGCCAAAAGCAAGTTCATTCCAAATTTCACCCGACGGCAAATATATGTCGTACATGGAAAAAGAAGACGGGACTACCAAACGCCATGTATATGTAAAAGAAATTGCCACCGGAAAAGTTACGCGTATTATCGAGGAAAAAGACGAATTGATTCGCGGTTATGGTTGGGTGAATGAGAACCGGCTTGTATATGTGATGGATAAAGGCGGAAATGAAAATTACCACATCTACGCGGTAAATCTTGACGGTACGAATAACATTGATTTAACGCCTTTTGAAGGAGTTCGAGCAGGTATTCTCAATATGCTCAAAGAGCAAAAAGACTATATCATTATTCAAATGAACAAGAATAATAAACAGGTCTTCGATCCGTATAAACTGAATGTTGTCACCGGAGAATTAACTCAACTCTATGAAAATACAGATCTTACAAATCCTATTGCAGGTTATAATTTCGACAAAGACGGCAATCTTCGCGCCTATACTAAATTAGTGAACGGAACAGAAGCGGAACTTTGGTATAAAGACTTGACGACAAACGAGTTCAAACTTATCCATCATGGCACTTGGTATGAAAATTTCGGCATAGCAGGCTTCGATTATTCCGGGAAAAATCCCGATTACGCATACGTAGTAACCAATGTCGGCAGCGACAAGGCCCGGATTGCTCTTTATGATTTCAAAAATAACAAAATCGTAAAAGAAGTATTTTCAAATCCAAATTACGATGTTTCGGATATATCACGTTCGCGTAAACGCCATTATGAAATTGATTATTTTGCTTACGACGGCGAAAAATATACTATCGTACCGCAAAGCGCTTTCTACAAAGATCTTAATCAAAGGATGAAAGCGCAATTCGGAAACAAAGAAACGCACGTGGTAGATTTTGATGACAATGAAAATACGTTTTTAATAGTCGTTACTTCTGACAAACTTTATGGCGCTTATTATCAATATGATGCAAATACGAAAAAGTTTGCGCTCTTATACGATTTAATGCCTCAATTGAAGGAAGAAGATATGGCGGAAATGCGTCCAATCACTTTTAAGAGCCGGGATGGATTGACTATTCACGGATACATCACTTTGCCAAAAGCCGCTCTTGAAGGCAAAAAAGTCCCGCTTATCGTTAATCCGCACGGAGGTCCGCAAGGCGTGCGTGATTCATGGGGTTTCAATCCCGAAGCACAACTTTTCGCCAGTCGTGGATATGCTACTTTACAGGTAAATTTCCGAATTTCAGGCGGATATGGTACAAAATTCCTTAAATCAGGTTTTAAGCAAGTAGGCCGCGCTTGTATGGATGATGTTGAAGACGGTGTAAAATACGTTTTGGGACAAGGATGGACTGATAAAGACAAAATCGCTATTTATGGAGGCTCACACGGTGGTTACGCCGCCCTGATGGGAATGATAAAAACGCCCGAACTGTATGCGTGCTGTGTGGACTATTGCGGCGTATCCAACATCTTTACATTTATGAAATCAATTCCGGAATATTGGAAACCCCAGCTCCAAATATTAAAAGAAGTATGGTACGACACCGATATTAAAGAAGAAGAAGACATTGCTCGTCAAGTTTCTCCTGTATATCAGGCAGATAAAATCCAACGGCCGGTATTTGTAATTCAAGGAGGAAACGACCCCCGCGTAAACATCAATGAAGCCGATCAAATCGTAGAAACCTTACGCAAGAAAGGCTTTGACGTTCCATACATGGTAAAATATAACGAAGGGCACGGTTTCCAACGTGAAGAAAACCGGATGGACATGTATAAATGTACAATGGGTTTCTTAGCAAAGAATTTTAAATAAAACTAAATTAATCAGAAATGAAAAAGCATCTATTGTTTGTAGGACTATTTTTGATATTTGTCACTTCAGCCTTTTCTCAACAGACCCAAGGATTACCTATCGACACAGCAATCAGGTATGGGAAATTGAGCAACGGACTGACCTACTACATTCGTCACAACAAACTACCGAAAGAAAGAGCAGATTTTTACATTGCTCAAAAAGTCGGTTCAATGCAAGAAGAAGACAATCAAAGGGGTTTAGCCCACTTCCTGGAACACATGGCATTTAATGGAAGTACACATTTCCTGGGAAATAACATGATTAAATATTTGGAAACTATTGGCGTAAAATTCGGCACAAATTTAAATGCCTATACCTCTTTCGATCAGACCGTTTATAATATTTCCAACGTACCGGTTACTAAAGAGGGAGCAATTGACAGCTGCCTGTTAATTTTGCACGATTGGTCAAATGCTTTGTCGCTTGAAACGAACGCAATTGATAAAACACGAGGCGTTATTCGTGAAGAAATGCGTACAAGAAACGATGCCGGCATGCGCCAAATTGAAAAGTTATTACCTCAAATTATGCCGAACAGCAAATATGCCGAACGCATACCTATCGGAACGGAAGAAGTGATTATGAATTTTAGACCGGAAGAACTTCGCGATTATTATCATAAATGGTACAGACCCGATTTACAAGGCATTATCATTGTAGGTGATTTTGATGTAGATCAAATGGAAAGTAAACTGAAAGCTGTTTTTGCCGACATTCCAGCTCCGGTTAATCCGGCGGAAAGAATTTATTATAACGTGACGGATAATAATGAACCGTTAGTTGGTATCGTCACTGATAAAGAATCCACTCGAACACTTGTAGAAATTAATTTCAAACACGTATCTCTACCCAAAGAACAAAAAGCGGCTATGCAGGGTCTAATCATCAATTATCTCAACGCCATTTCTTCTCAAATTTTTAGCGAAAGATTTTCAGACCTGACTCAAAAAGCAAATCCTCCTTTTACAGGTGCATATAGTGAAAATGGAGATTTTTTGGGAATAACCGCTACAGAGGAAAGCTGGACTTCGACGGCTCTTGTAAAAGATAATGATGTTGAAACAGCGATAAAAACGCTTACTCGTGAATTAATGCGCGTAAAAAAATATGGTTTCACCGAAAGCGAATACCAACGGGCTAAGAGCAATTACTTGACTTTCTTTGAAAATGCGTTTAACGAACGGGACAAAACACAAAATGAACGTTACGTGAATGAATATGTGGACCATTTCTTAAAAGGAGGATATATTCCGGGCATTGAAATGGAATACAATATCACAAAAGCTATTGCTGATCAGATTCCTTTAGAAGCTGTAAATGAATACATTCAAAGATTAATTACCGATAATAATATTGTTATTTCTTTGATGGCGCCCGAAAAAGAAAACATACCGGTTCCTTCTAAAAAACAATTATTAACTTGGTTCAACGATGCTCGTAATGAAAACATTCAGGCTCCGGAAGAAAAAAACAATAACGAACCTTTGTTATCGGAACTTCCAAAAGGTGGTAAAATTGTTTCCAAAACTCAGAATAAAATTTTCGACGCTACTGTTCTTACTCTGTCGAACGGCGTAAAAGTAGCGATTAAACCGACAAAATTGAAATCCGACGAAATCTTGATGGCTGCAACCAGCCCTGGCGGTTCTTCGCTTTTCCCTGAATCGGAAATGGTTAATGTTCAATTATATAATGCGATTGCCAATGTCGGAGGATTGGGAAAATTCAGCCAAACGGATTTAAGTAAAATATTAGCGGGTAAAAACGTACAAGTCAGTCCGACTATGAGCCTTACTTACGAAGGATTTAACGGTTCTTCGAGCATAAAAGATTTCGAAACGATGCTTCAATTGATTTATCTGAATTTCACTGCGCCACGAACCGATGAAGAAGCTTATCAATCAATGATCGCACGGATAAAATCTCAATTGGAAAATATGGAGGCCAATCCGGAAATTGCGCTGCAAGACACATTACTCAAAAAATTATATGTAGATCAAAACCGGCATTTCCGCTTGAGAGCCAAAGATTTGGATAAAGCCAATTATCAAACGATTGAAAATTGGCGGAAAGACCGTTACGCCGATGCAAGCGATTTCACCTTCGTCTTCACCGGAAACATCAATTTGGACACAGTGAAACCCTTGATTGAAAAATATTTAGGCTCACTCCCTTCTATTAAACGGAAAGAAACTTTTGCTAAAGTAAACGAAGATTATCGTTCTGGATTGATTAAAAGCGCTTTCGACCAAAAAGTACAAAATCCGAAAACCAACGTGTTAAATTTTTACTGGTCGAACTTCGATTATACTTTGAAGAATAAGATTGAAATGGATATGCTTCAACAAATTTTGAAGATTGTTTACACCGAAAAGATTCGCGAAGAAGAAAGCGGAACCTATAGTGTGAGCGTATCAAGCGGTATTTCTAACTATCCGAAAGGACAGTCTTCTTTACAAATCTATTTTGAAACTGCGCCGGAAAAATCCGATCACCTGAATAAACTCGTTCAACAAATCTTTCAGGATATGGCAAAAACAGGTCCTCGAGACGTTGATTTCAACAAAGTAAAAGAATACATGTTGAAAAAACAACAGGAAAACGAGCAGGAAAATTCATACTGGCAAAGCGCCATGTTGAACTATTACCACCTGAATTTCAACGGTTACACCGATTATGTGAAAACATTAAACGCTGTAAAGCCGGCAGATATTCGGAAAAAAGCGCAAGCGCTTCTGAATGCAAACAATGCCATTGAAATTATTATGACCGGGGTGAAGGGGGAATAACTGACTTATAAGTCGCAGCCGTCATTGCGAGCCGTCAGGCGAAGCAATCCAGAGTGTTAATTTTTCACTGGATTGCTTCGGGCTTCGTCCTCGCAATGACGGCTGCGACTTTCAAGTTTCATACAGCCGTACCGGTTTCAACCTTTTGCCTATAAAATTCCACTTTTTCGCTTGGTAGTTGTGTCGTCGTCTAAAGAAGATTTGGTAACTCTGACCTGTTTACCTTGATTGAAATGGAAATTAAGTTGGAATATCATCAAATTGTTCAACAACTTTAGCCCGAATGCCTGTTTTGCATAATACACATTCGGAATTTCGGTCAAATTTCCCTGCGAAGATTTTAAAAATCCGTCATTTACAATCGGCAACACATAAAGGAATGTCAAACTGAGTTTTTGCTTGAAAAGATTTTTTTGCAGCATAATTGCAGGAATATCATTTCCTCCTTGATTGTAGCCCTGCAAAGTCGCATATTTAGTAATCATTTTTTGAAGCATTACGCCTGCCATAGCGTTCCATTTTGGAATTTGGTAAATCAATGTCGAATTTATATAATAACCAAACTGACTGTTTTTCACATCATTGCCGTTATCATTGTACGAAATCCAATAATTGAACGCTTGCCAATTGTTTTGCC
>Ga0209629_10002359_pt1 | contig 12789 bp, 10 predicted proteins | sample TergutCu122P5_FD_187286 | JGI IMG/M metagenome (GOLD analysis project Ga0209629, IMG submission 187286) | Cubitermes ugandensis P5 segment gut microbial communities from Kakamega Forest, Kenya - Cu122 P5 (SPAdes) (version 2) | ecosystem: Host-associated > Arthropoda: Insects > Digestive system... | reverse complement strand
GCACAGCTTTTCCTGTTAACAGAATAAATGCACGTAGATGTTTTTAAATAAAGGGTTTGCATGTCATATTTATAGCCCTATTGCACGATAATATGTTGCCTGATATAGCAAGTAGGCTAAGTTGCCGTTGAAAAGGGGTACATGAAGTCTCACTGTCAGTCCAAGGGGTACAAGAAATTTCAGCCGGAGGCGCAAGAGGGACTTCGACTAAGAAAGGTACTGAAACGTTGGGCCAAAATTTTGAAGGAGATGAGATGCATGTTAGGGATGAGAAATGGAAAGCAAATTCTAGTCGGGGAGCTTTATTGGAACGGACCGCTTGTTATGCTGACGTTCACATGTGATGATATTAGTACACAGGAAATAGATATAACCTGACGACTGGAATCATCTGGGGTAGGACAGGGCTGAGTGATGGGTCCTGTGAAGAAGATAATGAAACTCTGGGTTTCGTAGAAATCGGGAAACCTCTCGATGAGTTGCAGAACTCTTCTTTATTAGGCCGGCTGTATTCAAGGGAGTTCTTTTGTAAGCTAAAACGTATTCTATCAAATTGTGAAAATAAGTAACATCTGTTGACTGCTATCTTGTATTGTAAAGCAGTGTCCAAATGAACAATTAGTAGCCATTATTCGTCATTTCTGTGCTGTTGCCCGGTTGTAATGAGCTTCGGTTTATTCTTTCATGCCACGGTGTTGTATCGAACACTTTTATTTGACCCTTTTATAGCATAACTGGTTTAAACTTGCCAGGTAGCCTTTTGCATGTATAACATATGATGCAACGCTTTTCGCTAGCGTTCTGGAGTTACCAATTTCGAATTCTTTGCTTCGTTTTTTCAGTATCTAGTTATGTGCCTGCAAACAGGCTACGAGAGCGACATTTCGGTTTGTCATTCACGATGAACTTTCCATTCTCTTCGTGGCTATATATTCTGAAATTAGACAGATTCGTTTAAAATGTCTAAATTCGTATTCCATTCAACGCCGTCATATAGTTCTATGACCTAAGTGGTTATCGCAACTGTGGGTATTAAGGTTGCGGTCATCTAGGATGCGGCACAATGTAGGTGGTAGGTAGGTACCAACGTTTCCTTGTCCTAAACATTGTTGTTTTACATACCAAACAACACGGCGTCACTTCCAAAGATAGTAATCTTATTATAGTAGCTTGTTTTTTGTCACTTAACCCTTAGCCCACCGAATTTATTTAAGAATTTTACACAACTGTATGTAAAATGTGAATAATACATGAACCAAAAAACGTAGCATTATGAAACAAACGGCACTTTGAAGAGAAAAGCACGGAGAATGTGCAGCATGTTTAAAATATTCAGTACGTATATTTGTTGACTAAATATATAAAATGCAACGTCTGGAGGTTAGCTGTGCGGTACGTGATATATATATAACTTTAGTCGTCTAAGGGTTTTAATAATGCTGTTGGTAACTAAAGACTATGTAGCGTCGAATGGTTGTATGATTAGTGAATAATGAGTTTAGAGAATGTGGAAAGAAACCTTCATGATCTGATCTGATGTACTAGTCCGGCAGTTGCATGGAAGGACTGAGGATAAGCAAGAAAATTGGCGGCCTATCGAGATTTGAACGTAAGAATTCTCGAATACGAAACAGTGTTACGTAATCGACTGAGACGTTCTGTAGTTAAATACGTTTAAATGACGTATGAACCACCTTCAGTAGGCATTAGTGTTTTGTGCGTCACGTGTTGTGTGTACTTGTCATTTATCGCACACGAAACTTAAACACAAGAGAACTTTGAAACGAGGAAGGAGATGCGTTAAGACGCACACCATCTGTGGAAGTGGTTCATTATTCTGTGGTGAAGTAGTAAGAAAACCAATCAATATATTGCCCGGGGAGAGATATTCTGGTAACAGCTCGTGTATTTCTAGTATATGGGCACCGTTTACAGCTTACGAGATGTGTCCGGAGAATAATACCAGAAGCCCAAAGAATCAATCCATGGCCCGCATCCTGGTGCTCCAGTTTTGTGTCAGTTCTTACAGCTATGTGAGGTGCTGATAGCATTCGTTTGTTGGATTCTTTCCTTCCTTGTGCCTTATTGTTCCTATAGTTTTGCTTCGTGTGTTATATTCTTTTGGCCTTTAACTATATCTGTTCTATCTATCTATATCTGAGGCTCCTTGCACCTTGAACTTTCGCAAATTCTTATGTACGTACACATTACAGAAAACATGGAGAAATTTTCGTGTCACTCACGAGATGGATTCATGGTGGTGATTAAGAGGACAAACACCGCGCGGCCCCCGGAGTCGTCGCGGCGACTTGTACTAAGATCATTGTCGTATTCGTCATTATTATTATTATTGTTATCACCCTTATGCAGGCTAAAAGGTGAAAATGAGTGTTACGCAATCCCTTAGAACTCCGGGAGGTTGAGACTTCCAGAATTTATAGAGCAGGCACATGAAGGTGGCAAGGTTGTTAGCCCTACTCACCGGCCGCCTTTACCCCCAAGAGATACCCCTCGTTCTCATTTCTTTACGAGGCTTAGACGACTCCAGGGCCATAGTGCGGCCGGAAGAATTAAGTCAGGCTTTATGCAGGGTATTTACAGTTGTATACCTGGAACAAATTATGTGTCTAGGTTGTATAGTTTTTCAGCCATTCTGTATTATTATTATTATTATTATTACTATTACTATTCATCGTCAGAGTATTTAGACTGTTCTGGCTGCAAGTATTATTATCACTATTCCATCTTCAGAACGCCACTCATTTTAAATTTGTAAATGTAATTAGAAAAGTATTTAAACTTGTCTCTCCGTGGCATCCCTGGATGGCCCAGGACTCTGATTGTGACGTAGTTATTTAAATAATAGCACAATGGAAGATTAACGAAGAAATAATATTGGACTGTGGCAGGAGAGGAATGATTTCATGATCTGGCAAAATTTTTTGCGTGTCAGGATTGACGGCACAGGGTTTAGATCCACAAGAATTCTGACATGGCAGCACGTGATACACGATTGGAGCGTATTTGTATTGTACACATATACGCACCTTTCTCCAAAGTTACTACAAAATGAGTGGTGTTCACTTGAAGACAGTGAATGTGGACCACCTGACTATAATTGAAGAGACCTGAAGTGAAATTCAGTACTCAGTATGAAATAACGGGCGCACTAGGAATATATTCTGTCAGTGCATTGTGATTCTGTATCATTAATTAAGGTGAGTGGACTTGACACTTGATTGTTGATATAATGACTAAGTGTATTCAGACACAGGCCATTGGATATGTAGCGGAATTGTGCGTGCAAAAGAGCACGTTTTGTTGCGAGGTGTTTAACAGAATAGAATAGAATGGAAGAGTACATGGGTTCTAGCCCGTTTGGTCCCGATGCATCTAGGCCTTTTTGATAGGCCCTTTGTTCCCCTTAAACTGATGTCCAAGTCATGGGAGCCCTGTTCCTTTAATAAAGTTTCCAATTGTCCCTAGATTTAGACTTCTAACATCGTCAGGGTTCAAGACAAAGGAACCAAAATAGGCGTGTCAGAGTGTCGCCAAGGCTTCACACTCACACAAAACATGATCTATTTCCTTCTCTGCCGAACACCTCCCACACACGCGACTGTCAAACAGCCCCATTACGCAAAGATGTCTCCTTACGGTGTTATGTCCAGTAAGAGCGCTGTAACAACCCTGGACTTTATCCTGTTCAAGGACAGTAGCCTAGTCTAATAAACTTATTGGGCGAGCCCTCCCTTGCTAATGCCTTAGGTTCCCCTTATGGAGCCCTATAAAAGAAATTCTCCGGTTCCAGAGCCTAGCATTACATGTATCTCAGAGTCGTCAGTATAGGAGTCCTCCCTCCAGGTTCCCCCATGGAGCCTCTACCAGGAGAGAGGGCCTTCCTTGACATGTCTTACGTAGCTTTCAGAGTTCCCAATAAAGAATCCCTCCCTCCAGGTTTCACAGAGCTCGCATAGAAAGAGAGACGCTTCGGGTACAGAGCGGTCTTTTACTACCTCTCAAAGTCCCCGGTAAACGAACCACCCTCCAGGTTCCCCGACGGTCTCCTATGAAGAGAGATGCCCGTTTCCCGTGCCCCCCCCCGGTTATATATCCTCCAGGGTCCCGTGTTAATGAGCCCTCCCTGCAGGTTCCCCTCGCTGAGCTCGCATAGAGAGAGAAACGTTTCGTTTCCAGAGCCTTCCTTCATCTATCTCTCATAGTCCCTAATACAACGAGCTCCCCACCAGTTTCCCCAACAGGGCCCATATGGAGAGATCTGCCTGTCTCCAGAGCCTTCTTTTACATATCTCTCGGATTCCTCAATAAACAAGGACTTCTGATGCAACAAACACTCCCCTTTCTCTCAAAGCCCCCGGTACAGCAGCGTCCCGTCCATGGTCACCCAAGGGGGTCCTATGGAGGGAGACGCCCGTTTCCAAAGCCTTCCTTTACATGTCCTCCATCGTCTCCACTAAAGGAGCCCTCCCTCCAGGTTCCTCTCGCAGAGCTCCCATTGAGATAGATGCTCCGTTTCCAGACCCCTCCGTCGTCCGTCTCTCGAATTCCCCGGTAAATAACCCCCTCCCCTAGGTTTTCCAGCGTCGCCCCTATGGAGAGAGATGCCCGTTTCCAGAGCCTTTTTTATGTATCTCACGGTGTCCCCAATAAACAAGGTCTCCTGATAAAACAGTCTCACCTTCCTCAGAGTCCCCGGTAAAGGAGCCCCCGTACATGGTACCCAAGGGGACCCCTATGGAGAGAGAGACCCCGTTTCCAGAGCCAGTAGTTTAATTATTCATTCATATATTTCACGGAGTCCTCAGTTAAGTTCCACCAACAGGTGGAAAATATGGTCACCGTCCACGGAGCCGAACGCGGGCGGAAGGTCTACATACAGTAGGGCGCAGCGTCGTTCCGCAAGGGGGTCGTTTACGATACTGCTGTTACTACCCCAATGCCATGCCGAATTCAGCACGATACCTTCCACCTTAGCTTGCGTACACCAGTGCCCCGTAGGTCAGCATATGTCATAGTAACCCTCTATAGGGTGTCCCCTCCACAGTTTTTACCACCTCCAACGTGACCCATGGTATGGATCTCCACGTAACCCTGAGGTACGGACGAGGGGTTGGATTTATGGGTGGCAGGGGTGTTTAGTAACCAAGATACTTGCTGTTGCCCCACTGATGCAACTGGTCGCATGAAACCGATGGATGCAGGCAGTTGTACGAAGCCATACTCACTGATGTTCGCGCATTGATGCGACCGATTTTATTTAGAAATGTGTTAAGGCGAAGATTACGTCATGTGGTTTATCAACCGTAAGAAAATACGAGCCTTCTGATTACATCCGTACACCAGTAGTAATTGTGATTGAAGAGCCTTTATTGCTGGCTAGAAACTGTGAAAGGATAACAGAAAATTTCAAGTATTTTGTATGCTAGGCAAGGAACGTTTTGCTGAATTAGGTCGTATAGTTTGCCCAGTGATAAGAATGTTAAATGTAGACAGTGCGTAGGTTTTGAAGGCACGTAATCCAGAATATTTTTCAAAGTATACTTTAGGTACAGATGTTGTTTATAGATCCTTAACAAAGATCACTTACAACAGTGTGCAGGGAGTCAGCAAAATGTAAAGTAGAATTAGTGGGTGTACAGGAGTTCAGGTGAGACAAAAGGGGCACTGCAAGAGAATCGGATTATATATTCTATGGAAAAGGGAACGAAAATCCAATCGGGAACAGGATTTTTTTTGTACGTCCACCACAGCATAGTATCAGCAGTTTAGAGTGTAGAGTTTGTTAGTGGTAGGATGTCATATGTAGTTCCGAGAGGTCGCTGGTGTAATTTCAGTGTGTTGAATTGCGTGCACGAAGTGAGGAGAAAAGTGACGGTTTAAAAGATAGACTTAATGAGGAATTAGAGCAGGGTTTCGATCATTTTCGTGTCATATGAAAATTCTCTTAGGAGATTTTAATGCAGAAGTGGGGAACGAGAATATTTTCAAACCGACAATTGGGAATGAGAGTCTACATCAGGATAGTGATAATAATGGCGTCAGAATAGTAAACGTTGCCACATGAAAAATTTGGTTGTAAAGTGCACGATGTTTCCCCACCGGAACATTCATAAATTCACCTGCAACTGTCCTGATGGGAAGACTCACAACTAGATCGATCGCATGTTGATAGATAAGCGATGACATTCGAGTATGCACGGTGTACGATCTTTCAGGGGAGCTGACTGAGATACTTATGACTGATGGTTGCAAAAGTTAGGGGAAGATTGGCTGCACGTGAAGCTATACAGAAGCTTGATGTGGAGAGATTTAATCTCAGAAAGCTCAATGAGCTGGAAGTTAACAAATATTATGAGAGTAAGATCTCCAACAGATTTGCACCTTTGGAGAACTTAAATGTTAGCGAGGACGTAAATAGGATTTGGGAAACATGAAAGAGAGTATCAATACCTCAGCTAAAGAGAGTCTACGTCTGTGTGAATTGTAGTAGCATAGACCATGGTTTGATGAGGAATGTTTGTTTTTTGGATCAATGGAAGCAAGCTAAAATACAGTGGTTACGGGATCCAAACCAAAGCGACGTAGATAATCGAAATAATGTAAGACGTAGTATTTGCTCCTAAGGAGATTGGACTAAAAGTAAGTGCTGATGAATTTTGATCGAGACATGGTCATGTCGTCATGTCTCGATGAAAATTCCATTCAGGAATAAATTAAGGGAAGAATAAGGTTAGGGAGTGCTTGCTATCATTCGGTGAAGAATCCTTTGCCTTCCTCTTTGCTACGAAAAGTGTACAGATTAAGATATACAGAACTGTAATTTTGCCTTCTTTTTTGTATGGGTGTGAAACTTTGTCGCTCACATTGAGGGAGAGATATAGGCTGAGGGTGTTTGAGAATACGGTGCTGAGGAGAATATTTGGACCTAAGAGGTACGAGATAACAGGGGAGCGGAGAAGTCTTCAAAATAAGGATCTTAATGTGCTGTACTCCTCACTAATTATTCTGGGTTATAAAATCGAGAAGAATGTGAGGGGCGGGGCATGTAGCACGTGTGGGGGAGAAGAGGTGCATGCAGGGTTTTGGTTGGGAAACCTGAGGGAAAGGGACCACTTGGAAGAACCAGGCGTGGATGGGAATATAATATAAAATGGATCTTCAGTAGTTGGGATGGGGACATGGACTGGATTGATCTGGCTCAGGATAGGGACAGATGGCTGGCACTTGCAAACGCGGTAATAAAACCTTCAGTTTCCATAACGTGCGGGAAATTTTTTGGCTAGTTGAGAAGCGGTTAGCTTCTCAAGAAGGACTCTGCTTCATGGAGTAAGTAACAAGGAACACGAAATTAAAAAAAAATTAATAATTTAGAACACATGAAATATAAATATACGAAAATAATAGAGTATTGTAAAGTGCAAGTATTAATATTGTAATGACTGATTGAGGGTGGTAGATTTTTCCAAGTTTTTATTCTCACTTTTGTAATATACTGTACAGATATTGTTCCCGCTATGACATTCGCACAGGAAACGGTAGACTTAAGCCAGCAGTTCTGCTTAGCAACATGTAACGTGCGATCTTTTTAGCGAATGGCAACTTTGTTATTATCAAGGACTTCTGATGCTGTCGAGGTTTGGGTGGAGTCCTTGCACTTTTATATTAACTCCGCATTGCTAGGCAGAAGCGTTTTTAGTTTCCGGCGCTCGACGACACAACTTGATTTTGCAGTGGTCACCTCCATGTCAAAGAGCAGAAGATTGAAATAATGCAAAGTTTTATTATTTGGTGAAAATGCTAATCTACAATATAGCTGGTAAGCCGATGTGGATTGACTTATTATAAATTGTGAAAATGTTTCTTTATCTTTTACGTGGAACCAGAGGGAATTTAGGCCCGGATTTGAAATGACACGTAGCTTTGATATCCGGATAGTGAATGCGACCATTTTACGGTAATACCTGTGCTAATTCTATAAGGGACTATAGGAAACTGTTATTGTTAATATTGTTTTGTAAATTCGTAATATTTACCCTGTGCATCAGTTCATTAGTAAGCAATAGCCCTTAGATCCAGTGTAGCTGTGGTCAAAACCAGCCTGTGTTAGTAAACTGCGTATATTTATGCAACTGCAAAAAGCTTACTAAGCGAATTCCAACTTCCGACATATCCCACTTGACTCCGTATAGCTTCGCCTTGGCGTATGCAGCTAAGAAGGTAATATTAAATATTAATGTGGCAGTGGACCTACCACCCCCCGCTCATGATTCGAAGCCAAGCCAACCAAATTCTAGTGGTCAGACTCCATCGGCCACTAGAATATATAATGGTAACGAGTGAAGCGGTGTAGAATTTTGAAAATTGTATATTCGCTATATGCTTAAACTTGTTTAAGCCTTTGTAATTTACTACATCCAGGAAGAGTTATAACTGTATATTTCTCCGACTTCAGCAAATACTTCACAGTTTGTTACACTTGCGTGATACTTTGAACCCAGTAGCGCTTTCATAGTTCAATATACTAAATATACTACTAAGTATGTATGAGTTGCTGAATTTTCCTATATAATTCACGTCACATCGCTTATTCACACATTTTGTCATCTTTCGGCCAGAATTATACTCGACAAGACTGTGATCTGGCTTTCTCACGTACCAGTGAAAAAGAAATAATTTATTTGTGTAAGGATAAAAGTGTTCATAAGACTATGAAAAAAGACGATGCTTGGTTGTTTTCTGTTGTTGACTGTGTTTTGGAGATACAGCTGTCAGTAAGCTTTAAATTCAAGTCGAGTATATTTTAGAAATTATCCTGTGTGATACAATAAATCAGCTATTCTAAATTTTGAACTATACGAGGTTTGTTCAAAAAGTATCCGGACTGACCACAGTACATGAAGTAGATAAAGCTTACGGGGTTTTAACCCTTATTGTCTTCAACATAGTTCCCTTCCGCAGTTACACACTTCGCCCAACGTTGCTGCCACTGTTGGAAACATTTTGCGAACTCCTCTTTCGGGATGTCTAATAGTGTCTTCGTCGAATTTCGTTTGATGGTCTCCGTTGCCTCAAATCGGCGTCCTTTTAAAACTTTCTTAAGCCTTGGGAATAGGAAAAATTCACACGGTGCGAGATTTGGTGAGTATGGCGGCTGCTGCAACTGAGAGGTGCCGTGTTTGGCCAAAAACTGCTGCACAAGATGTGAAGTGTGTGCGGGCGCATTGTCGTGATGCAAGATCCAGTCGCCATCCCTCCATTTTTCCGGTCTTTTCGGCGAACTGATTCATGCAAACGTCGCACAGTCATGCGCTATCTCTCGTAAGTCAATCTACTGTTATTGCGAACGATTGTTCTAACTTTAGTAATCATTTCCTCGTTTCTCGATGTTGACGGTCGTCTCGAGTGGGGGGTCACTTTCAACGGAGGTTCTATCCTCTTTAAATCGACGGAACCAGTCAAACACTTGTGTACGACCCATTGCATCTTCACCTTATGCTTGCCGTAATAATTGATGTTTCCATTGCGGTTTTTCCAATTTTAAAACAAAACGATGCAAATTCGTTGTTCGATACTTTCACACATCGTAAAAAATCGCTATGACAAACGCACGTGTTACTTCCGCGACTTACTACAGCCAACTGAGCAAACGCAGCCACTTGCAACTTGTGTCATGAGTTGCTAAGACATGAACTAACACGTCAAGACTGGTTGCAAACACATCCCACACAGTGAACAACCAGTAAAATTCCAATCCGGATACTTTTTGAACAAATTTCTTATAAAAGGCACGTTAATAACTAAACAGTTTTTAATGAAACTTGATAGGAAGCTACTTGGACGAATTCAATTTGTTTAATTTTTAGCTTTCGTTTATATTAGCTTTCTTTTGTATTTTATTTATTTCTGTAAACAGAAATTAGTGTTATTTAACCTTTTGTCTCCGTCAAGTGAGTATTTATTTAGTCCTAATAATCCCCTATGTGATTAATTGGTAATTACTATAAATTACCTGGTGGCAGCATTCTTTTATTGCTATCAACAGTATTATGGAAGATTGGCTATTTTATTGTAGTGTCTGTGTGAACAAGATTTGGTGGAAGTTCAACCTCTTTCTCCCAGAAAGGCATTACAAAAATTGGTAGGCAGCGTTGAAATTTGTGTTCACTACACGTAAACTTTCGGGACCCTACTGCAGGCCACTACGGGGCAAGTTATATAGGGCTACGGGATTTAGTTTACGGAGATACAACTTAGGTTTGATTCCAGGGTAAGTGACGGAAATTAAAGCCGGAAGTTTGGTTCTAAATTTATTCCTTTTTTTGAACTTTGAACACTTTACGATGACTGACGCGAGATTCCTAGCTGAGGTAACAGAGACCAAGGGCGAGTTGCAGCGTTTAAAGGGGCTTATGTCGATGGGAGCACCCACTGTCCACAAGGACTTCTCTTTGATATCTCTAGTACCTAAATGGTCAGGGTTAGATTCTGAGGTCACTCTAGAGGAGTTCCTCACCAGCATCGAGGCTTCAGCGAAAATAGAGCCAAAAGGCAAAAACGCGCAGCCTCGAAATGAAATTCAGAAAACCGTGGAAAGGGCCTGTCAGATAACTAAGAAGATTTCGGAGTTAAATTATGAGCTCGTGGACCAACAGAACAACTAATATGCATGTGAATCGTGTAAAATAGTCCCAGAATCAGGATCTTTGGAACACTAAACCAAGGCAAAAAACTAAAAGAGTTTGTACAAAACAGTCAGATGATCACGTAGATTCCGGCGAGGGAGACGAGATTAAAATTCCGATTAACGGCATAGAACCCACAACCCCAAGGAACCAATTTTGGACATCCCTGGCTCTACCACACCAGCTTTGGACGCCCCTTGTTCAGAACAGTCCGACCCGCGCTATCACCCACGATAGACCCCTCGATCTAGGCGGGAACTCCAGCCAACACGCACTGAACCGCCACTCACTAAATCTCGCACCCGGATTTTGTCCCAGGATTCCATAAATGTATGACCCGCTTTAAATAGTTTACGTAAAACAAATGTCTTAAAACCTAGTCCATTACGTTTACTAACTTGTTGAAACATTGCATGTTACAGGACCTATCCTGAGTACAGTAGTTGCAGCGCAAATTGTTCAACCCTTAAATCATGCAGTTTTGTTTTTGAAAGAAACTGACGTTGTATTGACGAGTGATGTATGGCGCGTCGTGCTAAATATCGACTTGAGTAGGTACCATGATATAATTTCTACTGTAAAATCGGGCTTACTGTTAGTGGACAACAAAAGCAAACTTTTACGCCAATTTCTGAGTTGAAGCAAATTGAGTTACTACTCCATACATTGGACTCTATTCTTAATGAATTCCATCAAGTTTTGCCCCCACTAGACCCCCGTCGATGTTTGATAAATTTCGGTGGCACAGTTTTAAAGACTCTTTTTGGTACCGCGACCATTTCAGATTTACACTTATTGCATGATGTAGTCAGCGATTTACAGCTTTAGAATACTGAAATAGTTCGCTCTCTAGCAAATCAGTTAACTTATGTGAAAGATTTGACCACCTCTTCTAAAATAAGCGCTGACGCAATTGGGAACCTTTCAACAATTTTCATGGACCAAGTTATACAGTCACATGACGAACCACAAAGAATTGCTGATATTATCTTGTGGTTTAACGTTATACTTTTTTGGACAGAGCACTTTGTTTATGCGTATTAGACAACTAGAATTTACCCTGTTACAGTTAACGCAGCAAATAGATAAATTGTTTAACTCTCTACAATGCGCTATTCAAGGGAAAATTTCTATAGAACTTGTGAACCCTTTAGTTTTCCAAAATATTTTATGAATGTATCTTTACATTTACCCGAGGGATATGAACTATTGGCAGGTACAAACATTGTTAATATACACTTATATTACGAGCTGATTATGGTACCAGTGGTTGCGAACGTTTATAACATACATTTAGTTTTGAACATTCCTTTACAGACTGCAAACCGCCACTTTACTCTGTTTAGAATCTTTACCTTGCATGTTCGTGTAACTTTTGACAAATTTGTTCAGTGTTCTGTGTATTTTACATATTTCGGATTACAACACAGTCAACAAACTTACCTACTACTTTCAGAAGCAAGCTTTAGTCGTTGCAATGAAGGCAATATTGTGATCTGTCCAGCTGACGTTGCAGTTTTTTGTTTTCATACACTTACATGTGAATCCAGTTAGTTTTTCAAAACAGCAAGTACTTAACCATTGTGTCGACGGAAACCCCTTTTTCAGCACACTACCCCTTTCCTTCAGCGGTATGGTACGCTATGGATATATAGTTTTACAAGGCAACACCAAATTACATTACGTTGCACGAAGGCCGACACCCAAGTGCCTCGCACACTGACTCTCGAAGGCATAGGACTTCACAACCTTTCGGGATGCCACATATCTTCACCCGAACTTCATGCATTTCCCAAATTAAACGGAACGACCTACGCCAAGACTCGACGCTCCAATATTCTACCTGCCAGACAACATCTATGTACTCAACAATCATGAACTCCACCAGCTAAAGGATATACCACTGCCGAATCTTCAAAAATTCGATGATGTATACAACCGAGTCACAGCCTCCTGACACTAGTACGATTTGGACTTACTTCTGCATATTCACCAGACTTCGCTTCTTCAAGAAGGACGAACGAATTGGTTTATAATCCCTCTTACCTCGCTTACCACTGTTGCAGTTTTGGTATTCCCATTTATT
>Ga0209629_10002358_pt1 | contig 12792 bp, 12 predicted proteins | sample TergutCu122P5_FD_187286 | JGI IMG/M metagenome (GOLD analysis project Ga0209629, IMG submission 187286) | Cubitermes ugandensis P5 segment gut microbial communities from Kakamega Forest, Kenya - Cu122 P5 (SPAdes) (version 2) | ecosystem: Host-associated > Arthropoda: Insects > Digestive system... | reverse complement strand
TTGGGCAAGTCTAAGGGTTAGAGTTGGGCGACTCTAACCCTTAGACTCGGGCGAGTCTCCGGCATCGAGATGCCCAACTCTTTCCGGATATTATTTATATCTTGTTTATCAAGACTTTAACCAAAACAATAAAAATATGTTTCAACCAAAACCGAAGTATCCTTTTTCTTTTCAACCGGAAGAAAGTTATTACGTCAGAAACCTCAGAAAATTAGTCAACTATATTGACTGTAATTATCAAAAGGAAATATCAGGACAGTTTGCTGCGGACATGATAGGTTTGAGCGCTCCTGAGTTCTGCCGCTTTTTCAGAAAACAAACAGGGATGACTTTTGTGTCGTATAAGAATAAGGTGCGAATCGAACAGGCAGTCCGGATATTGACCGAAACCAATTTAACTTGCGAGCAAACAGGCTGGGATTGTGGTTTTACTTCCTATCATTATTTTAAAAGAGTGTTTAAAAACACTACGGGATGTCGCCGGCGAGGTATCGCGTAGCGTGTCTTGCTCCTAAGATGGCGGAAGCGGGGCTTCCGCTGAAACGTGGGGATAAAGCGTATGAATAGTCATAAATTTTTAATTCTTACGTCTTTTACTTTCTCCGCCAATCTTAAAATCGGATGGATTCTTTGTGTTTCAATAAGATCAATCAAATCGCAGGGAAGAGGTCGGTTTTTCCATTCTAAGAGTTTGCAATACAATTCATCATAGCGGCAATAATTGTTTATTTCTTTCGCAAGGTCGTTAGGATCAGGATAATCTCTCGCATCCAAATAAGAATCATTGCCCGGTGAAAATCGCCTAACATTTGGCGCACCCATATAAACAGGAACTGATCCGCTAAGCAATGGTTCATAAAATTTTTCTGTAACATAATCTTCTCCGATTGCATTTTCAAATGCAATGGTAAATTTATATTTACTGATAATATCCATTTTGGAAGTATAACCTTTATCTTCCGTTATTTCACAATTTTTCATCCATCTTCCATAAGAATCAATATTAATATGTTTCATCAATTCAAGAATATATTCCATCCTGCCGCTTTTATTTGTCATACTCGAAATGAACATACAAACATTTTTTTCTTTTTGCTTGGGAGGTATCAATAAAAGGTCTTTGTATTCGTATGAAAAATAAGGTATATAAACATCAGAATCAATATGGTAAGTCATCCATATATCGAAGAAGTCTTTTATATTATCCGATAACATCCATGGATAGTTAACATCACACTCCAAATTCCAGGCAACCCATACTTGTCCATCCTGTTTTTCAAGTTCCTCATCCGGATCAAGAAAACGTTGTATTATCGGCAAGTCAACAACTACCGTATCGGCTATTTTTAGTGACTCTCTATCATTTCCTATTATCACTTTGATGTCTTTCGGAAGGATTTCCGATAATTGATCAATTTTGAACTGATCTCTTATCGAATAAAATTTAGAAAATTGCTTTTTATAAAAGTAAATAATCATGATTAGTTTGGCTTTTAGCATTTATTCAACTCTTATCTTCAAAATGTAAAAGAGATATTCTAACTTACATTCTATTTTTTCAATCCAATTTTCAGGATAACGGATTAAGATATATTTATAATAGGGCAAGTATTCCTTATATCTTGTTGATTCTTTTATATATTGTTTGAGAATATCATCCGGAGCTTTTCTGTTTTTAGCCAACATTAGCATATTCAAGTTATAATTAATATATATCTGAGGATCAATATCATTTATATTTGATTCGATAAAACGGATACAGGACCTGAAATCAATCTTTTTCTCTTTCAAACTGAAAACATAAATAACTGTCGGCTTTTCTTCAGGGATTAACCGGTATTTTTTACTGTATCTTACCACAAAATCATAATCCTGATGCCGGTTTAGTGATGGATCCCATAGAATATCTTTTGCACTTTCAGAGGTCAAAAACAAAGTAGATGTCTGTGCTCCAAATCCCGCATTAAGCAAATAGTCAATCATCGTTTCACCTTCATTTAGTCGGCGCACTTGAAACGTTTGTTCGCTACCATTTATATCTCTCAAGATCAGACTCCCATACAAGCCATCCGCATCTGCTTTTTGCAAGGTATTGATACAATTTTCCAAATGGTCTTCAAGCCATAAATCATCTGAATCCAACATGGCTATATATTTACCTTTGCTTTGATTAATGCCGTAATTTCTTGCAACATTCGCATTCTTGTGTTCTAATTTGTAATATTTGATACGAGTATCATCGAATTGTTCAATAAAAGGAATAATATCTACGGCTGAACCATCGTCTATTAGAATAAATTCAAAGTTTTTGTAAGTCTGATTCAAAACGCTTTGAATTGTATTACAAAGTGTTTCATCCGGATTATAAACAGGGGTAATAACCGATATTAATGACTGATTCATTGATAGTTTTTAATTTAGTTGCGTATTTTCAAACTGCAAAAAGATATTTTACAGGACAAAGGTATAAAAATTGTTTTAAATGACGCATGTTGAAGTATTTCACTTTTGTTTTAATTTATTGCATTTTTTCTTTGATATTTCATATTTTGTATTTACTTTTGCATCTGATTATACAAATAGACAAAAAACAATTGATATGTTAGCTTTTAACAAAATGGATTCATTTTACATTAAAATAGTTTCCATTTGGGTATTGTGTGAAAACAATTTGGACAAGTCAGGGGTTTGCTATCGCTTCTCTCGTTAGCAAACTCCCGTAACCTGAACACTTGAATCGTGTTATTGAGAGAAAAAGGAGAAAAAATCGAGAGTATTTACTTAAAAAACAAAACACAATGAATAAAATAAATTTATTTAAGTTAAACGAGATTCAAATGAACAAAAAACAACAGCAGTTGATTTTTGGAGGTAACCTTTGTAAATGCGGATCGTGTGGGGCTTATGCATCGGATTATGATAACGCATTAGCTAACAACGCTCGCAATATAACAGGCACAGGGACTAATGATCCCTGGATGTGTGCTTGTAGTGGTGGGGATAATATGGAATCAGCTCGGGGAGGGGAGCCGGCTTGATTGTCTCGTAACAACAATATCATATTTTGTAAGGTTATTCGTTTAGTGTCCTTTTTGTTAAAAGCTAATAATCAATTTTCAGTGTAATCAATAATTAAATTCATTATGAAACAAATATGTTTTATTATTTTATTTTGTTCTTTTTCTATTGGAGCCAATTTTGCACAAAAAAAATCAATTAGTGATGTGCATCACATTAATGCGTGGTCACCTTATGCTTTAAGAACTTTGAATATGAATGTGGTCGATTCCGGAAGTATTAAAATTTTTTACGCCTTGAATGCCACGGTCATTGGCAAGCCAGAAACGTATGATGACTTGCAGTGCTTGGAAATCGGCTCTCACATGTCTAAATACTTTAGTTCTAATGTTTACAATAGCGATTCCTTAGTAGCAGATTGGGTGAAAAAGAATCCCACTGTTGAGGAATTAAAGATTCCCAAGTGGCTTGGTAGTAAAGGAAAATTTGATGGATGGTCGGAATACATATATTCACAATATTTTAAGGATTTTTTTAAAAATGAATTGACTGAATATTCTCGTTTGCCTTTAAATATGGATAAATACAATGCACAATATTCAGAACCTCTTCCCGTTCATAATTGGGACATTAGTGATGATACTTTGACTGTTGTCGGCTATTTGTGCCAGAAAGCGACTTGCAGGTTTCGCGGCAGAGACTATACGGCATGGTTTACAATCGATATTCCCATAAGCAATGGACCATGGAAATTTGGCGGATTGCCGGGTTTGATACTTAAAGTGTATGACAAAGATAAACTATATACCTTTGAATGTGTTGGAATCAAAAATCATATACATAAATTTCCTATTAAAATAAATAAAGAATTTACACAGTATAAGAAAACAGATCGACAAGAACTATGGAAATTGAAAAAAAAGCTACAAGAGAATTACTTTCAAATAACAACTGTAACAACAGGAATAACTCTTAGTTATGGTTCCAATAGTAAAGAAAAGATTCCAAATTTTGCTCCCTACAATCCTCTGGAGTTGGAATAAAAAGTAATCTGGAGAAAAGTAAAATATTAAAATATAACTTATTATGGATTTGTATAAGAGCTACGACTATCAATTCGGTTTATCGGAAGCTATCCCTAAAAAGGCTCTGGTAAATTTAAAACAACTTGTGTTTGAGGTAACAAGCAATTGCAATTTGCGATGCGAATATTGTGGTTATGGAGAATTATACAATACGCGCCGGCTTTCAAAAGGAAAAAACATGAAATTCGGTATAGCCAAAAATATAATTGATTATCTTTTCGATTTATGGAACAATAATGAACCGGATAATGATCACCGGCAAACGTTCATCGGTTTTTATGGTGGAGAACCTTTGTTAAATATGCCGTTTATAAAGGAAGTAATCAAATATTTAGAGTCGCGCCCCGCTCCGAAACGAAGATCGTTTGCCTATTCAATGACTACCAACGGTATGCTTTTGGACAGGTATATGGACTATGTGGCTGAAAAAAAATTTACTTTGCTGATTAGTTTGGATGGCGATGAATACGCGCATAGCTACCGGATTGATAACAAGGGGAAAAATTCATTTAATAAAGTTTTTTCAAACATCAGACTATTTCAAAAAACCCATTCTGACTACTTTTCAAAAAACGTCAATTTTAATGCTGTATTAACTGACAGAAGCAACACATTTGATATAAAAAATTTCATTCATGAAAATTTTGGAAAATATCCGACTGTTTCGGAAATGAATGAATCCGGAATTTTGTCCACACAAAAAAATGAGTTCAATAAATTGTTTCATCCTTTAGCACCGGATTGGGAAAATTCACAAAATAAGGAATCTATAGTAAAATTCATTGAAGTATCTCCTCAATATAAAAACCTATATAATATTTTGATGAGGATTGGCGGAAATAGTTTTCATTCCTATAACTCATTATTGGCAAAAGGCGAAGTACCTATATTCCCTACCGGAACGTGCTTTCCTTTTGATCGTAAACTTTTTTTGACCGTCGGCGGAGATATTTTGCCTTGTGAACGGATTAATCAAAAATTTTCTTTAGGAAAAGTAACAGAAAAAGAGGTTAATATTGATTACAAGAAAATTGCAAAAAAATACAGTCTATATTATAGAAAAATATGGTCTTTATGTAAAACTTGCTACATGAAACCCGTTTGCTTGCAATGTCTTTTTTATGTTGATAATATTGAAAAAAAACCATTGTGCAGGGGATATATGAATAAAGAACAATATGACCGGTACATTCGCTCAAGTTTAAATTTTTTATTGAAAAATCCGGAGATGTATCAGAAAATGATGAAAGGAACTTTTTAACAGAAATATGATGAAAGAATATATTGTGCTATTTCCTGAAACATTCATCTGGTTTAATAAAACAGAAGGCGTTTTTTACAATTCTAAAGAGAAAAAAATCTTCAGATTTCGTTGTAACGATTTGATTTATAATTATTGTACGCTTTTGAATGATCCGGTTAACCTGTATGCGGTAGTTATTGATAATGCCGACAGACAGGATCTATTGTTTGCATCATGGATTGAAACCATCGTAAAATATAAAACAGGCGCTATCTATTCTATGGAAAATGAAGCGGAAAAGCCATTTGGTTTTCCTCCCATTCTTAATTTACGCAATGAAATTGAAGAATCTCAAATCGACAGAAGTAAATATTACAGTTCAATCAATATCGCCGAATGTTTGAATGAAATGTCGTTTTTCTTGGGAGGGGAAGTAATGCCGGAAGATGAACGGAATTATTATAAACAAATCCTGTATCCTTTTAGCCAGCGATCGTTTCTTGAGTGGGATAAAATTCGCTCTTTTTTAGAAAATTCCAATATCACACATTTACGTCAAATAAATATTATATGTACTGATCTATTAAAATATCCAAACTTTGAAGATTTAATAAGGTTGTTGGTTTCTTACGGTATCTCCGTTAGCTGTTATATGCAGGGAAGATATACTGATACTTTTATTCAAGTTCTTGAAATTTTGAAGAATACTGATTTTACTTTAAAGTTATATTTTTCCGAAATAGAAGATTTTATAAAAATTCAAAACCATATAAAAGATCATGACATCCAATACAATTGGATATTTATAATTAGAAACGAGGATGATTTTCTACTTTGTGAAAGATTAATTAGCGAACATAACTTGGAGCAACCGGAAATTTTACCTGTACTTTCAAACAATAATCTTGATTTTTTCAAAGATAATATTTTTATTTCTTTGGATCATATTGAAAATACTTCACTTACGAAACAAAATATTTTTTGCAATCAGGTTCTCAATTCTAATTATTGGGGACATTTATTTATATTACCGGATGGGAATGTCTATGGAAATTTGAATAAAAAACCTTTAGGGACTGTAAGGGAAGATGCTATGGAGTTGATAAAACGTGAAATCTATGATACCGATTCTTCATGGAAATGTACAAGAGAAAAGGTCGTGCCTTGCAAGGAATGTATCTACCGGAATCTTTGCCCGCCTCCATCCAACTATGAGTTTTATTTGAATCGATTCAATTTATGTAAGATCAAATGACGAATGAAAAAAAAATAACGGTTATTATTCCTTTTGCTAACGAAGGTTGTGAAGTTGAAAATACCTTAATGAGTCTTTTTGAACATTCGGATGACAACGTACATATTATAGTCATCAACGACGCATCAGACGATGGATTTGATTATAAAAGTATTGCTGCAAAATACGATATAACCTATATTGAAAACGAGCAAAGATTGGGGGTAGCGGCTTCGCGTGAATTGGGAGTAAGTTTATGCGAAACCGATTATTTTCTGCTTTTAGATGCCCACATGAGACTGTATGATAACAAATGGGTTGACCGCATCACCGAAGAATTAAACAAAGATTCAAGAGTCCTATTGTGTGCTCAAACAAAAGTATTAAGAAAATACGAAGACATAGTAACTGAAGGAAAAATAAATCCTTTAATTCAGCACCTAGGAGCTTTTATTAATACTTTTTTTTTGACAAACTTTTTAGAGCCGGAATGGATAATAAGCAAAAAGGTTGATTCAAAAGAGACGGTAATTCTTGTGCCTTGTGTATTAGGCGCTGCTTATGCTTGTTCAAAAAAATATTGGAAGTATTTGAGAGGCTTGGAAGGTCTCCTCTCTTATGGAAATGATGAAGTCTTTATCAGCCTGAAAGTTTGGCTTGAGGGAGGAACTTGTAAATTATTAAAAGATGTGGTAATTGGACACATATACAGAGATGCTTCACCTTTTCAACATTATTCAGAAAAAAGAACATATAACCGGCTATACATTGGATATCTTTTATTGCCAACTGCTTTACGAAAAAAAACGTTTGCCATTGAGAAATTAAAATCTTCGGATACCTATTTTAAATCCTCGCTTTTATTTTATAAAAACTATGATTTCATAAAAAGCATGAAATCTGATTTGGACAGTAAGTTCACAAAAGATTTTGTTGTTTTCGATAAATTAAATAGAAGTAAAAAATATAAGGAAAAAGAAAACCTAAAACAAAAAGAACGGATTGTTTTAAATCGCATTTTATATATTGTCAGGCACATTGATCAATCCCAAAGTATTGGTTTAATATCAGGGAAAATGGGAATCACACTATTGCTTTTTCATTATGCAAAATCTTCCCATACTCCTTTTTTTTCTCAATTGGCAAATGCTCTTTTAGATGAAATTATTAACGAGATATCGGAGAATGTGGCATTAAACGTAGCCGATGGATTGTTGGGGATAGGATGGGGTATTGAGTATTTATCTTATCATAAACTTATTCCGGATGATACCGATAAAATATTGCCGGATTTAGATTTGAAAGTAATGGAAGTTTCCCCTGCAAGAATGCGTAATTATGATTTGTTCTATGGTTTTGGCGGTATTGTAAGATATATACTCTGTCGATTGTATTCCGCAAATGAAAATAAGGGTAATAATCCGTTTTCACGGGATTTTTTATTGGAAGTTTATAATAAATCGAAAAAAATAATTGAAATGAGCGAATACAATAACTGCCCTGAAACGTATATAGAATACATTCTTTATTATGAAAACCGGAAAGAGATAGATTCTCCATCTATTTATGACATCACAGTTTTACCCGGTTGGAATAAATACAGTAAACAAAATAAAAATTTAAGTCTGAATGGACTGACAGGTTTTTGTTTAGAGTTTATATCGAGTCAGGAAAAAAATTTTAACATTTAATAATATTTATTATGAAACAAATATTATTTTTCTTTTTATTGTACATTAAAACATATTCCATTTGGGAATTGTGTAAAAACAACTTAGACAAGTCAGGGGTTTGCTATTGCTTCTTTCGTTAGCAAACCCCTATAACCAAAATGCCTGATTCATTTAACAGAGAGAAATAAGAAATGGAAAAACAAGAGTATTTACTTAAATAAATAAACAAATGAATAAGATTAATTTATTCAAACTAAATGAGATTCAAATGAACAAAAAACAACAACAGTTGATTTTTGGAGGGCAAGCATGTAAATGCGGGTCGTGTGGCGCTTATGCAACATATGATGCCAATGTTAATGCTAATTATGACAGAGGTATCACTGGAACGGGAACAAATGATCCTGCATGTCTTTGTGATGACACAGCTTCTGGATATTCAGCATTATTTGGTTAGGTTTGAATTTTTCAAAAGAGGAACTACTATTATACAAACAGATTATAGGCTGTTCCTCTTTTTTTTAATAAATATTAATAATAATTATTGAATATTATATACATTATATATTATGAAACATATCTTTTTCATTATTTTCTTTTTTACATTTTCGATAATATGTTGCCCTGCTCAAACAAAAACAGCAGAGAAAAAAATGATAACGCCATATAGTTCCGACTTAAAATACATGAATCCTCAGCCGCCATCTTGTAGAAACATTTCAAAGACTACAGTAATAGACTCGGGATCTATCAGGGTGTTATATGCCATGAATGCTATTGACATCAGAAAATTGGATACTTATGATGATCTGCAGCGCTTGGAAATTGGCGCTAAACATTCAAAGTATTACAGTTATTTTGTTTTCAACAGAGATTCAACAATAACATTTCAAGCGATAGCAACTGGTCATGAAGATATGTTCAATTCAGATAGAATGCGAATTACCATGATTATAGATGGTAAATTTCAGGGATGGTCTGAATATTTGTTTTCTGAATTCTTCAAGGATTTCTCGACCAACGAACAAACAGAATATTCTCGTATGCCATTTTTTTTGGAAAGAGAGAATGTTCAATATACAGAACCTATTCCAATTCAAAAATGGAATATTAACAATGATACCTTGACTGTTGCCGGCTACTTGTGCCAGAAAGCGACTTGTCGGTTTCGAGGTAGAGAATATATTGCATGGTTCACTAATGATATTCCTATCAGTAATGGACCATGGAAATTTGGCGGATTGCCCGGTTTGATTCTCAAAGTATATGACAAGGATAAACTATATACCTTTGAGTGTGTCGGTATAGAAAACCATAAACAAAAATACCCAGTTACCATCTTGAATTCCTTACAACAATATAATAAAATGGATCGGATGAAAGTCTGGAAACTCAAAAAATCGGCTCAGGAAAATTATTATCAGTTAGTAGGTTTATCTCCAAAAGATGGCAAACCTTTTCCAAAACTTTATCCCTATAATCCTTTGGAATTAGAATAAATTATAATGAGACGGATGTTTCTCTATATTTTCTCTTTGCTTGTTCCCTTGTTTGCATACTCCCAAACTACTCTTACCGGAACAGTTAAAAACAAGCAAGGCGAGCCTTTAATTGTCAGCGTTACCGTGCAGGCAAAAGGAAGCGCCACAATTGCAGGATTCACTACAAGCGATAAAGATGGAAGATACAGACTTACTTACACGGGAACAGCCGATTCGCTTGTGGTTACCGCTTCCGGCATTTTCGTAGGGAAACACAGTCGTATTGTACCCAACCGAACAGGGCAAGTCAATTTCAGCATTGAGGAGAAAGTCATGGAGTTGAAAGAAGTAGCCGTCATTGCTGCGCCTATTCGCCGCGCAGGGGATACGCTCAATTACTCGGTCGGCGCATACACCGGACAAAACGACCGCACCATCGAAGATGTAATCAAGAAGATGCCGGGCATGAATGTGGATGAATCCGGAACCATTTCCTATAACAAAATACCTATCAACAAGTTTTATATTGAAAATCTCGACCTTTTACAGGGGCGTTACGGCATTGCAACCAAAAATATTGAAGCCAAAGATGTAGCCACCGTTCAGGTTCTGGAAAATCACCAGCCCATCAAAGCGCTGAAAGACAGAGTTTTTTCCGATGCTGCGGCAGTCAATCTCAAACTGAAGAACAGCGCCAAAGGAAAGCTTATTTTGAGCGCCTTAGCCGGCGCCGGCTACGAACCGGCAATGTGGAGCGCTGAATTAACGGCGATGTACTTTGCCGCCGGAAAACAAAACATAACTACCTACAAAGGAAATAACGCCGGAGGGGATTTGAGTTCGGAAATCAGCCTGCATGCAGGTTACGACTATGACTATGTAAGCCCAACCGCTATGAGTATACTGTCCATTACTGCGCCTTCTACTCCGCCGGTTGACAGGAAGCGCTACTTGGACAATATAACCAACAGCATCACTGAGAACCAATTGTTTAAACTGAACAAAGACATGGAATTGACGCTCAACACCATATACTTCAACGACCGTGTGGAAAAAGAAGGCTATTCTCTTTCCGAGCAATTCCTGCCGGGCGACAGTTCAGTCCGTATCGAAGAAGACGTCAAAAGCCTGACCAAGACCAACAATTTACTATTGGCGCTTAAATTAAAATCCAATGCCAAAGAAAAATACTTCAACAATACACTGAATATTGATGGGAGTTGGAACAGCGACCGTGGAATAGGGATCACGCGGAGCAATGTGGGCGATATGAACGAAACGCTGTCGCAGTATTTGTATAAGCCCGCTTTTTCGGTGGACAACTCCTTGGATTTTATCAAAAACATCGGAAAGAAAAGCTACAGAATCAAATTTACAATGGCTTACATCCACAGTCCCCACAGCCTGACGGTTAGTCCGGCAAATTATTTCGGAAACAACAACCTGTCTTCTTTAGAGCAAAGCGTGATTTCCAATAATTTCACTTCGGCGGTCAGCACTTCCTACGGATTGAAAATAAAAAATGTGAATATAGATTACGGGTTTTGGGCAAATGTGGATATGAAAGGTTTGGATACCCAACTGACAGGAATAGACACCTTAGACATGTTTATTCCCGCCGCCGATTCCATGAGGAACAACCTATGGTATAACACCTATCAAGTAGGAGTGAACCAGAATTATACATACAATAAAGAAGGAAAACTCAAAGTCAGCCTTGCGATTCCTGTCGTTAACTACACCCTGACGGTGAACGATCGGATACCGGACAAATTCACCAAATACAACCGATGGCTCATCAATCCCTCTCTCAATGCTTCCTACGACCTGACGCGAGAACTGACTTTCTTAACCGGCGGTAATTTCCGAAAAAACTACGGCAACATGAACGATGCCTACACGGGTTATATCATGCAGTCGTACCGCAATCTGCTTCGCAATACCATCGACCGACTGTATGAATCGCGTTCGGGAGGAGCCAACGCTTCGCTGCAATACCGCGATGCCTTTCGGGCGCTCTTTCTTAACATTGGCGTCAACTACGGAAAATCGTGGCGTAACCTGCTCTACGGCTTCGATTACAACGGCATCATGCAAGTAAAGACGACCATTGATCAGCCGACCCAATCGGAGAATTACGGAATCGGATTCAGTGGCAGCAAAGGCTACAGTTTTTGGCAAACTAAATTCGATGTTTCATGCGGATACAACGAAGGCAAGGGAGAACAATTATTACAAAACAAAATCCTGACCTACCGTTCGGAAGGATACAACGCAGGAGCGTCCGTTAATATGAGCCCTTCCACATTCATCAGTTTGACTTACAGTTTCGGATGGTCGCAAAGCCGGAGTGTTTCAGAGGAATTATCTACACGCTTTCCCGCCATTCGCAGTCAGAACCATTCAGCAAATATATGGCTCAATCCTAACAAAAGTATAGGTATAAACCTGAGCGGAAATTACCGCTACAACAGCGCTGTGAATAATCATTACCCCACTTTTTTCGATGCTAAGATGCGATATAAAAACAAACAAACGGAATGGGAATTGGCGTGTAACAACCTGTTGAATGTAAGGCAATACGTTTCGACTTCCTACACGGATTTAAGCACCTATTATTATAGATACAATCTGCGTCCGCGAAGTTTTTTGCTGAGCGTGCGGTTTAAGTTAAAATAAAAAAAAATGCAGAAATCATTCCCTATATATACACAATTAGACTCCATGGACTGCGGACCCACCTGCCTGCGCATGATTGCCAAGCATTACGGACGCAGCTATACCCTGCAAACCTTGCGGGAACGGAGCTTCATTACGCGGGAAGGGGTGAGTATGCTGGGCATCAGCGATGCGGCGGAAAGCATCGGGATGCACACGCAGGGGGTACGAATTACGCTGGAGCAATTGATGAATGATGCTCCGCTGCCCTGCATTCTGCACTGGAATCAGAATCATTTTGTGGTTTTATATAAGGTAAGCAGGAAGAAAAGGGGATTGCGGGTCAAGCCCGCAATGACAGCAGAAAACAACCATTCTCAACTCTTAACTCTTAACTCTA
>Ga0209629_10002357_pt1 | contig 12794 bp, 6 predicted proteins | sample TergutCu122P5_FD_187286 | JGI IMG/M metagenome (GOLD analysis project Ga0209629, IMG submission 187286) | Cubitermes ugandensis P5 segment gut microbial communities from Kakamega Forest, Kenya - Cu122 P5 (SPAdes) (version 2) | ecosystem: Host-associated > Arthropoda: Insects > Digestive system >... | reverse complement strand
TGGACATCACTGAATTCTGTGGCATAAACAGTAGACTTGACTTTTCCACAAAGTTAAAAATCTAAGGGATTCAAATCAGAGGAACAAGCAGGCCAAGCTGTTGGTCCACCTCGTCCTATTTGTTTTCCAGAAACATGTTGTTCAAGAATTCCCGAACAGCAAGATGTGATTGTGCATCAACACGCATCAATCATAAATAAATCCTACTCTGCAGATCAACAACTTGCAACAGCTCTGGAAGAACGTTTTATTGGAAACCGTGGTAAACAGACCCAATCAGATGTGGTGGAAGAAAGTAGGGTTCCATATGTCTGCCTCCCACAATTCTTGCATGTAAAATCAAAGTGGACACTGTGGAAATTTTCGTTTATCATTAAGAGGCCATACATCAGAAACCTTGCTTCAGAAGGCCTACATTCATCTAGGATTTTGTCTTGTGTTGTGGTGTAAATTCACCTTCCGTAGGTTTGGTCATGCATTTTTCATTCACTCTGTATTTATACGTTTAAATTTAAATGTACTGAAGTCTGATTTGTGTAAAATTCGACTTGCAACAGACCAAAGTGGACCAATTTGTTGTGTAAGTATTGGTGTCTCTGTAGCTGAAAGGTTATACTGAACACTTTTATATGTGTCAGATACTCCCTTTTTATATTTAGTGAGGTTAGAAATTGTCATATAAAAGTCATATTTGCATCATGTGTTTAAATGGTGTATATCTAAATTTCTCTAAAATTTTTTCAAGCTTTCCATATAAAAGAATGCCAGTTCATTGGCAGTGAAAGTACATTAAACTGCCTTTATAATTTTCCACAAGACACCCTTTTACTTAATATCTACCACTATTGTAATGATTTTCTTGTGGATGTTAAATGCTTCATTATCATCTGCTGAAATTTCTCCAGAAGGTTAGCCCTTGGAGCATTATGGAGTGTAAATAAGTGAAGTAAATCAGTTTCACTGTACAGATTCATTCATAAGTGATATGATAATCATCAGTCAACCATGCTGAGTGTAGATGATGGATAATATCTTCCCTACTACTGAAGATACAATAATACCTTGCACAATGTGGTTTTGTCCAGCACAGTTTTAACTGTAAGCAATTGAAAGTAATTAGATATGTGGGGGGAAATGTACCAAATTCTAACAAATTTAAATAAATACAGATAAAAGCAGACAGTTACTGTCTCACCCACTATGGAAGCTGACAACATCAGCTCCCCAAGCATTGTGTAAATGTTAAATGTCAAAATGTAAATATTTTAAGTGATATGTGTGGGGGAGGGGGGTCATAAATATCTGTGTTCACATTGTCCTGTTTTTACCGTAAGAGGTTAGAGCAAAGCAGTTTTGAGCAACACACCTTGATTACTCCCACTACTCCCCACGTTGAATGAGGGATCACTGTATTTTCAGTTTGTAGGGCAAAAAATTTATTTTCTTCTAATTTCTCAATTAAATTTTTGCCCTGACACTAAATTTCTGGATTCCTTTGAGCACTAATTATATGTAACCAAAATCATAAGTCCATTCACCTGAACTGCATTTATCAGTATCCCCATCACTCACAATTCAATCACAGACACTGTAGTCATGTTACAAATTTTCACTTTTAAACTCATCAGCTATAACTCATCAAGTAAAAGTTTTAGTTAGTTAAACGAGTTAAGGACTTTCATGTTCAATAAATTGAAAACTGCTTCCTGATATGTTTCATATTTCTCTGCCTACAGGCCGTAGAAATGCAGTTTGTAGATGTCTGTAAGTTGTACATAAATCTGCCAGTTGAGACATATTTTTAACCAAGTCACACATATGTGGAACCATACTGAAGGATTAAGTGAGATCTCTGGAAGTGTGTGTTACATTACCACATCGAGTTCCAGCAAAAACAATCTTGTTCAAACAAATACCAGTATGCACCTCCATTATTACATATTCAATACCAGTTCCACATTAAAATCAAAACTCCATAAATAAAGAGACTGCAGTTCAAGGAACAGCCAGGATCTAGTACAAAACCCCAGTCCATGAGATATGTATAAAGCCTTCAGAATTAGGAATTTGTATGAATTTGGTCATTAGGTTAATTTAGGAAATTGAAATTTTGTAACCCCAAAATTGTCCACATCATTGCTAGAGTTTATAACTTACGTACAAAATGTAATGTCCTAAGATGTTAGGGTATTTGTTGTACATATATGAGTGTTATATTATGAAGGAGAATAATATTCTATTTGTACAGTGTTGACAAATCGAAGGCACTGTCACTGGTTCTCCACTGCTGTGACATCTCACATCCAGCCAAACGATGGGATCTGCATCACCACTGGACTATGTTGTTGCTGGAGGAGTTTTTCAGGCAAGGAGACAAGGAGCGAGAACTGGGGCTACCCTTCAGTCCTTTGTGTGATCGTAACAACACACTTGTAGCGGAGTCACAGATAGGTGTGTTTTCCATTAACAGTCCTTTTTAGTGTTTGATATGACTTTTGTCATCTTCTGAATTTTTTTCCCAACATTTAGCTCTGTTTTGAGATTATGGTCTTTTAGATGTGATGCCATGCAGTTTGATAGATGAGTGCCAACTTTTAGGCGGTATCTGCTGCCTCCTTCTACATGCTAGATGATATTTGTAGATTACTCTGAAATGTTGGCACCCATATTTTAGACATATTCCAGAAGATGATAAACTTGATACCCACTGTATAAGTACTTCCTAATCTCTCTCTCTCTCTCTCTCTCTCTCTCTCTTTCTCTTTCTGTCTGAAATTCTAATTGTAATTCAATTCCATTATATTCACTCACCTTTTGATAGACACTTCATCATAACATATTTTATTTCTGACAAAATTAATCTACAGAGGAGGTATGAGGATGGGCTGAAAAGTTTTGCCTCCTCTGGCACGTTTTTATTAGAATAATGAAAAATGAAGAAAATCGGTTCCATGCAGTCAAGTTATATCTCCCCTCCACTGTATGTAACACTGAACACACAGCTATCCATAATTCCAGTTCAGTTTCAATTGAAATGGAAGGCTGTGAGGATGGGCAGTTCAAGCAATGTGCCATTATTCAGTTCTGGACTGCAGTAAAAATTCCTCCCATCGACATTCATTGCCATATGCAGGCAGGTGTGTGGGGATAAATGTGTTTACATAAACACAGATAGACTTTGGGTATGGCAGTTTAAGCAAGAAGAAGTGGGGGAAGAAAGTTGTGACAAAGTAAGTTCAGGGAGGCCAGTGACTGCAACAAATAATTCTCATCAAGAACACGTTGAAAAAGTGATTCAATAAAATCATCAAATCAAACAGAAAAACATTGCTCTTAACCTGGAAATCTCTCAATAGTGGGCCACATTATCAACCATCTTGGATTCTGAACATTTTGTGCTAAGTGGGTAAAATGAACATTGACTTATGAGATGAAAGCCGACAGAGTCAAAGACTCAAGGGAACCTCTGGGTCGTTTTGAAGAGTAAGAGGAGGGATTTCTATGGCAGACAGTAACAGGTGATGAGAGTTGGGTCCATCACTGTGATCCTGAGAACATAAGACCAACTATGGAATACTGCTATAAAGGATTACCAAAGTCAAAGAAACTCAAAACCCAGCCCCTGCTGGAAAAGTCAAGTTTACTGTATTTTGGAACTCTGAAGGTGTTGTACTCACTGACTTACTGGAAAAAGGTGTTAGAGTATGTGAGAAAACTACTCTGAAACCCTAAAAATTCTCAAAAAATGCATCATGAGGAAGGCGGCTGAAAATTATGACATTTTGCTTCAATACGACAATGCCAAACCTCATACAAGTGCTGCCACACTTGATGCCACTGCACATTTGGGGTTTACAGTGCTACCACATCCAGCCTACAGCCCAGATCTCGGTCCTAGAGATTTCCATTTGTTCTCCACATTGAAGGAAGACCTTAGAGGCCAAAACGTCAAGTCTGAAGAAAAAGTCAACACTGCAGTACACCAGTGGTTTTGGGAGAAAAAAAACATTTTTTAGGGATAGAATTCAAAAACTTGTTAAGCATTGGCAAAAATGTATTGAAATTGGAGGAAATTATGTGGAAAAGTGATTATGCACAGTTGCAAACGAAGGTTAAATGTACTTTTTTTTTTCTTTCTTTCTTTCTTTTCTTGCTTTCTTTCCCCCCCCCATTATCTTCCTTCTTCATATTTTATTTAGCTGGAGGAAACCCTTTTTAGCCCACCTTCATATTATATCACATAGAAGTTTCAATGTTTTAAATAAATTCATAGATTTAATAGGACTGCATGACAAAACAAAGTTCACTGTACAGCTTTCAGTGTATAGTTGTATCCTAAATGGCTTTACACTAACATCTATAAAGTGTTCTGGAGAATGTAACCAGCAGACATACAGTCGAATTGATGAAGAAATAGAGTCAGCTTACCCATTATATTATTCATTTTAAGCATTTCAAGTAATATATGTATAGCACGCCACTGATTACATCCTATCGATGTAAAGCGATCTCTTATCCAACATGGGGAAGAGGGAGCATGACCGCAGCATGTTGGGTACAACTGCATGGTGCATATTTGTTGCGGAAATGTGGGTTAAGTGTGCACACTTAAGCACAGTCAGTCAGTCAGTCATCCAGTACCATAACATGACTGAAACAGAGAAGCTTGGCTTGTGTAGCTGATGTTGCTAGACTCCCCAGTGGTTTAGCGAGAAACTGCCTGTATTTACTGATGTTTTTTTAAATTTTTCAGTGCCTGGCAATTCCCCTACTCACAAATTTAATTGTTTCCAGCCATGCGTAGTCATAACTGCTTTGGGGAACAGATTACAGTAATTAAAAATGTAAAGGAAAAGAGGTAAATTTCACCCTAGGACAGGCCATGAAGGCCCAGAGGGAGAATAGAGGTATAGCTGTACTCCTTCTTTGATCTCAGTGCTAGATGAGGACGGTTGGTCATTGTCACATCCCAGCCACTTTCCCCCAGGAAAGAGACCCAGACAGGAGGCTGGGTGAGCCCCGGGGCAGGTGTGTACAGATGCCGAAAATCTTGCCCCTTCTGAAATTTGATCCCCAGACGGTCCAGCCCATAGCAAATCACTATGCTGACTACACTATCCTAGCCCTGTAATTAGAAAGAGCCAAATTAATTAAATAAGCCCATTTTAAGTGTAATTTGCAATGAGTTCTTTTTCTTGTGGGCTAGATGCCTTGCATCATCATCATTAAAGCAAACTGATGAATACCATTTTTTTTGTGCATTTTAGGTTTTATTGAATTCATTGTGGAACCTAGTATGGCAGTATGCAGTGATATGTTGGAAGCTATTCTGGGACCAATTCACTCTTCATGTAAACCAAGTGATGGTGCTCAACAATCCATATCTGAAGACTCGGAGCTTGGAAGGACAAAGAATGGTAACTTTTTAGAATTATTCAGTCAGATTTGTGGAAACAAATTTTAGGACGTTCAGAAACCTTTTCTAATTACAGACTTCTATTTATCTGATGACTTTTCCTATTATGCATTCTGGTTTTGTCTGTGGGCAGCTTTTCTTTAATTCTTAGTATACCACTAAATATAACTAAATATAACTCAGAGCATGTGTGTTTGTTTGTTTGTGTGCGTGCGTGCATGTTTGTCTGTGCATATGTGTGTGTGTTCATGTTTGTTCTTCCACTATCAAAGGTAACTAACATTTTTGTATAACTTCCCATTTCCTTTCGTTACCCTAATGGGATCTTCTTTCTTGACGAATTAGAATATGGAAAGAGATAAATCAACAAAATTTTTTTCATTAGTTGTATTTTATAATTTTGGGTCACACATGTGGCTGCCCATCCCACTACATGCAACCAGCCACATTGTAAAAAACACATTAATTAAAAAAATAAGTTTATTCTTAAAATAACTGAGAATTATGTGCAAGGCAGGCATGTAGAAGAATGTCTATGATACATGTTTCACTGTTTACACAGTCATCACAAAATACGATATTTTTTGACTGCAATTGGGTTTCCATCCATTAGCTGTGGTCAGTAAACTTGTACTTCCTAGGCTGTGCCAAGATTTCCCAAATCGTTTGTATGACTTGAAAATTTAACTGCTTTCTTTTCCATATGTTCTAATGCATTTATCTGACATTCCCTGCAAGGATCCTAGCACAAAGCCCAGTATTCAAAAAACGGACGCATTAGTGACATGTAGGCTAAAATTTTCTTATTACTATTTCCCATTTTAAGAACATGCACTATGAAATGAAGTGTCTTCCAGGCTTTTCATACTGTATAATTAACCTGATTAGGCCAGCTAAATCACTTCATAAGATTAATCCTAAATATTTGACGCTGCTCGCTTCTGGAATTCTTTGGTCCCTCTCCACCGTTTCCCAAACCAACATCAAATTTTTGTGGATAGACATCTACCACATACCTTCCATTGTCTCCTCACTGCAAGTGCCTACCACCAATCTCTTACTTCCCCTTGTCGGTCTTTTGCAACCGATATTACACGGTCTGGAGTCGAGGTGCCCAAGTCGACTCACTCCTCTTCAATTTAGATTCAGCTGACTTCTACCAAAGTCCCCATGCTCAATCCAACTATTCAGATCTACAAAAGTAACTCCTAGATTCTTTGCTACCCAGTCATATCTGTTGTTTACAACTTTGATGCGCCGCTACATCATGTCTCTGCTCCACACAACGTCACTTAGAACAATTCTACAGTGCAGAAATTTAAACTTGGTTGTCGCCACGAGAGCGTACACTTCTCCTGTCACACAGCCGAGATTGCGTGTCCTTCTTAAGTCATTTGTTCCTACATGAATTAGAACAGTATCTGGGTTTCCTAGAGCCCTGTTTTCCATAAATGTGGCAGTTGTGCAGTTCTAATTCCTGGAAAGCACTCAACTCTCAAATGTGAATGTTCTGTTCCAGCATTCCCTACTATCAAGTCACCTAGTACTAAGCACTTTTTGCCTTCACGCCTTACCAGCGCCGTATCTCGCTCATCAAACTTCCTTTCCATCTGCCGCCAATTGTAACTGCTCTTCCACGGTCCTATTCTTGTGTTTCAGCTCATCAATCTGGGGCAGAGCGCCTCTTCAGGTCCTTGAAGCCTTTCATATCTACACCTATTACAGTTCCACTTCCCACTTTCCACCACTCGAGCCTTCATGTTTCCAAAGATATATATATATATATATTCAGGATTTTTGTGGAGACTGCACTAAAGAATGTCTGATGTTTCCTGCACTCACATCATTTAGCATTGTAGGGTGACAAAAGAGTTTTTGCTCACTCATACTAGCACTTTCACAAAAACAGACTACTAAATGAAATACTGCTGACTTATCTGGCACTTGAGACTTTGGTAAGAGACCCCTAAAATCATGCTGGCATTTCACATAGGATTCAGACTGAAGATAATGTTCAACCATAAAAATAAACTACGGTCATGAAAAGACAAGTTGACAGGTACACTGTTTTAAAGCCACTACTGATATGACCTCAGGTCATGTGACCTGTGCTTGTGCTACACAACTTCTACACAGTCATAACAACATTTTAATTGCTCATTCCATGCATTATTGATAAAATATTCATGACACTAAACCAAAAAAATGCACAAACTTGTTCCTTACACATTTATATTATAATATCATACTTAACCTTCCTACATGTTTCAGTCTGAAAGGGAGCATCATCAGAGAATCAGACTAAAGTAATGCAGCATAAAACCGAATCAGTCACTCTTGTACACAGTTGACATAGTGTAAAAGAGTCAAATAGTTAAAATGTAGGCATTTCTTTGTATAGTTGTATAAATGTAACGGATCTTGATATGCAGTATCTTGGAAGCAGCCTTACATACTTAACAAAAGTCCGCACAGTAATGTGCTGTCATATTTAAATCAACTTCATCTCATTAGCTAGTACTGAATATCAAACTTTGGTTTTCACAACAACGTAACATGATTAGCAACAGTTAGTGCACAATCTTCAAATTGTTGGGCTTGGCTTCAATTTAATTTTAATATTTTTAATATTTCTGGTTTTAGACACCATTGCATAGGAAATATCAAAACTGCTGAGAGTTTACAGTCGTTATAAAGGTTTAAGGTTGCGAAAATATTATGGCAGAAACCAGTCCTAGTCACAAGCATATATCTGTTTTGTGTATGTTAACTCTAACTTGTTTTATATTTCACAGGAGCTACATCAAGTCCTCAGCGCAGTTTGAAATTCAAAATTAAGAAGCCATGGACTGCCTGTCTGGGTGAAAACAAGAAAAGCTGGAAGGAGCAAGCAGCACGAGGTAGACTGACACCCTTACAATTTCTTTATTGCATTACATCAATATTTATATTCCCTGAGTAATGGAGGAATGTGAAGCTATTGGTTACAGATGGAATGGACAAGGTTTGACTCCAGACAAAGGAGTTAAAAAAAATCTTTTTTATTCATCACCAGCTCCAGAATGACTGAATTTCACACAGCACCCTTCTGAATAGGTACAGGTCTCACACCAGGAAAAGCAGATAAACTAACCACTATTCACCACATGCTCAGAACAAGAAACCACAGAACCTGTCATCCACAGTTAGTGCACACATTCATAGCAAATGCTCTGTATATAAACTTGACCAATACAAATTGTAATATAAATCCAATTAGACTGTCACTGTTATTCACACTGCAGGTGTATGTAATACAATTTATCATTAAGTTTTCATTTTTTAAGGTTTTTAAATTTCAATTCTTGATTTATTCTATAAGTTACAGCTATTTATATAGTGTTAGTATACTATGGATTGTTACCATTAATAGTAATATGTATATATATTTAGGGGTTAAGTGGTTTAATCTGCACATCTGATTAAACCAGATGGCACCATTAGTTCTAAGCAATATTAAGTAAAAATTGTAATATTTCTAAAACTGCACTACAACAAATAATTTCTGTTACTTGGATTACTTACTGCTTTGTACAGCTTCCTACACTGTTTACATAAATTCAATGTGGCACAGAGCACATAATATTTATAACCAGTTTTGTGTCACAGGTTTGCAACTATAATAACAACAATGATACTCTATGCCAACTGCTTATGAAATTAGATATATTTCATACTACAGTCAAACCCTCATATGTGCCACTGTTTGTTCACCATAGTATGTAACAGTGTATTGACAGTGGAAGTAAATCAAACTACTTTGTAATAGGGAATTTCTGTTCACAGACTTTCATGGGCCTTAAGTGAGGGTGGCACTACGTCAGGGTGTAAAAGTGTATGTTTTTCTTTATCAAAAATTCAGTTTTCCTAGGCTCTTGCTGTCAGGAATTTTTTGGGAACCCACCAGTAGTTATTTGAAAGCCTAGAGTTCCCACTGCTTGTGATGGAACAGTTTGCCCAATTATCAAAAAACACTGGCTTTAATTAACAACACATGATGGTAATGTGTAAATAACCGTATAAGTATACATTTTAATTTTGGCTTCATCTCTGAGTAACAAGGTCTGATTTAATACAGGCTGTGTGACTGCACAGATTTGCAAGATTGCAATATTTGTGATTCATACACTGTTGTGTATAAAGTGTTAAAGAGCACTTATATCACTTCTTGGTAGTGGTAAAGAGGATCTTTTTGTGCTGTCTTACAGATGCTGAACTAAGAGCCCAGCAGCAGCAGCAGCAAAGTGACGATGCTGTAACTACACAAGAATAGCAATCACCATCAGCGAGTTGAAGATTCACCCACACTAAGTAGTTGCAATAACACTTCTGCAACATGGCTATAAGACGTCTGATATGCACCCGGTTGTGTACAGCAGAGGCAATTCTAAATATTCAAGTACCAAAAGTATTCCATAGTTTCTTAGGCTGGTCTTAGAGAAACTTGTGGAAAAGCAAGAAAACTGATTGCAGTGTCATTCAGCATGTTCCCAGCTTCTTGTGGTATCATGGCACTTCAGGAATATCAGTGGCGCTGGAAGTCAGATCTTTTATTTGCCTTAACACTGTAATGTCAAGTTGGACATGTCACTAGTTCAGTATCTTACAACCAACTTGCCAGTCTGGTGGATACCAATGTACAAGAGCGTGTTCATTAATTAGGTCCAACATGTGCAGTGCTTTGCTCAGAGTGGATCATACAGGACAGAACTGATGACTTGGAAAATGCAAAGATGCATGACAGAAAAAAAAAATACAAATATTTTTATTGCATAAAAGACAAAACTATTTGGTGGTGAAAGTGAGTTGTGTTGGAAAAGACATAGTTCCACTGATACAAGTTTAGCTAATGGGAAATACAGTACAGACATGTGTAAGTTATCAGAATATTTTGTATCAGTAACAGCAATGTTATACTTTATACTTCCAGCCTGTAAATACTTCCCATGTTGCAAAATATTGAAAACAAACATTTGAATGTTTTCATTATGATCACAATTACTTTTTCTCATATAAATACATTAATTAATATCAAGAAACTTGGGGAAAAATTAATTTTCAAGTTATAATGGACAAAGAGTACAGTCATTTTGTGTACAGACACAATTTCTAACCAAAGAATCAAAATCCCTTTTCTGCTGTACCTTACTATACAATAGTTCAGATAATAGCAAGTTGTGTGTGCTTGTCTGCATTACACTGTCATGTTAAATGTACAAATGTCTGCACATCAGTACTGACTTTCCCAGCAGTAATTTAATTTCCATAAATAACTAAACCCGCATTCATGCTCTGTGTGTCAAAGGATACCTGAACTCCCTGGGATCCATTGTAATATATCACAGAAGAAGGTCACCATCGTAAGTTTCACAACAATAGCTTTTGCACTGAGGTAAGTTAATATTTACTGCCTGCTGTACCTCTTTACAGATGGCATTGACGTGTATTTGTAGTATGGCATTATTGTATATACACCAGTTACCAGTATTCATTTTGTGCTGTTTCCCTTGTACACATATTTTCTCAGTGCAGTATGCCTTTGGGGCTGCAGATTTAACGCATGTATCTCACTTCAATACAGCCATATTGTCCCAGTAATTGTTCGTCCATAATAGTATCTTATCAGGTTTTACTGATGATACTACAACAAATTTTTATTTCTGCTATGCAGGGAATGAAGAGTGATCATTTTATGCCATTGATATTGTAGAATAGTTCATCCTCTGTCAGATGTAGGCCTATAGACAATATTAAGCCTTTTTTAATTTAGGGCTCATTATCTTCAAAAATCTAAATATTCTAATATTATCTAAGCTTAATACCCCAATGCCTTAAAGTGTGATAAAATTGGTAGCGTCTCTTTACTGCATATACTGTACATCCTTGGACAAATATAAATATTGCAGACTCCTGACGGACATAATTTTTGTAGATGTATTTTATGTCGTCATTACTAAAATTTAATATTGTGTGTCATACAGGTGCTGTAATAAACCTAGTTTAAGGCATAAAAGATGAAAACTAACCCTCAACATAAATAAATATCAAAATGGGAAGCCTTCAACTCCAACCATGTTTCAAGTAATGTAAAATCTGTGATTCTGCACTTGGTTTTAATGTCCTGAAATCAGTGCCATGAATTAAATCAAGTATTTACATAACAAAAGCCTGTAGTCTGTAGAAGTGGTATGCAGATTTCATAATCCTTATGTATTATCAGTACACATCCTCCAAAGAGCCATTCCTCTAGACATTTTGTATGTGATAAATTTGAAGTAATGTATTTATCTAAAGTAGAAATAGACTTGTAACTTTAACCCACAAACAGAGAAGACTTTGCCATACGCTCTGTAGAAATATGAAAACACAGTTATAATAATGTTGAAAATTTCAACATGCTTAGAACATATGTTAAAGAATATGCTGTATATGTTGCACTGACCATCTGGAATGACTAGAATTGTATCCAGATTGCTTAGCCTGCTACAGACAAAATTATGTTCAGATACTGCATCTTATGTTAAATCCATGTCACATGGAATTTGCTGCATTGAGATTTATTATAAACACACATCTGACACAAACCCACATTAACCTTCTCTCCACACAATTTGCTGAACCACACATTAAAAGGAATGGTTGGATTCAGTATAAAGAAATACCTGTATTATTTCTGACAATTATTGTGATAATATTGTTTGAGTGCATTGGCATTAAAATGGATAACTCCTGTTTACAATTTGCATTTTTCTTCATTGTGATGCTGTATATTCCACTGTGTGTAGGAGAGAATATTATGTCATATTCATCAGTACAAAATATGTCACATATTGAAACTTAAAACATCCATTTGTTACTCAATAATTGACAAACACCAACACATGCACCTCACATTCAACAGTATATTAGTCTAGAATGTTGATTTCAATGTTAAAACACATAAAAATACTTAAAAGTATTCCGACATGTTTCGATCTTAACAGATCATCATCAGGGAGTAGGTCTGTACCTCGTTAAAGTTACTGAATAATTTAAAAATTTAAAAAACACTGAATTTAAAATCCTGATGATCAATCCCGGTCACAAGGGTCAACATGTACACCTGCTAAATGTATTGCTGCCACAACACCTGGATTGATCATCAGGATTTTAAATTCAGTGTTTTTAAATTTTTAAATTATTCAGTAACTTTAATGAGGTACAGACCTACTTCCTGATGATGATCTGTTAAGATCGAAACATGTCAGAGTACTTTTAAGTATTTTTATGTGTTTTAACATTGAAATCAACATTCTAGACTAATATACTGTTGAATGTGAGGTGCATGTGTTGGTGTTTA
>Ga0209629_10002356_pt1 | contig 12796 bp, 6 predicted proteins | sample TergutCu122P5_FD_187286 | JGI IMG/M metagenome (GOLD analysis project Ga0209629, IMG submission 187286) | Cubitermes ugandensis P5 segment gut microbial communities from Kakamega Forest, Kenya - Cu122 P5 (SPAdes) (version 2) | ecosystem: Host-associated > Arthropoda: Insects > Digestive system >... | reverse complement strand
TTTGAACTTAGCACACCACTCATGGCTTGTGTTCTTCCCACTGTCTGCTCTCCAAAAGCTACATTCAAAGTTTTTAATGTTTCTGTAGAATTTTTCTCAGTTTCACAAAAAATTGATGCAGATGTACTGTCCTTTCAAGCCTGCCATTTTCTAGGTACACCAAAATCGCATGTGGAACAACACACACTTGTACTTAAGTCACTTCTCAAGAATCATGCATGCTAGAGCCTTACTCCAAGCAAAAAATGACTTGGCAGACTCTGCTGTATCTACATAACCATAGAAGTTCATGCTAGCAGTAAAATTCTCATCTCACAGTCAGTCTGGAAACTAAGTGATTGCACCACACACAACACATTCACGATTAGCTAAATGTGCACAGTGTCTCAAATACTCACATTATAGATTAGCAACTCTGAAAAGTGGCAGGTATTATCTAAAATAAGGGTTTTTTTCTAAAGGAATTACACACTGAGTAACTGCAAATCTTGCATGAATCACATATCATTATATGCTCTTTAACCTCTTACATTGTTATATATCACCTCACTTATTGAAAAACAGACACTTAGCATGACTGCATTAACATGTAATGACTGATAAGCAAATAAAATCTGGTTTTCATACAAAAATTGTATGCATGCTGTGTATCACAGACACACACAGTAACAGTATATCTTATAAAAAGAACTAAATCATGTTTTCTTTTGCACTGAAAAAATTCTGTATAAAATCAGGCTTCTGCCAGCATTGGCATCACAAAGACAAATTAATAACTATCCACAATATTTGGTGAAAAATAAAACAGAGATCATGCAGCATGACTGAAAAATGCAGTAAATTTCCTTGTTGCATAAACATATAAAATGAATTTTAAGGGTGTTATTTATGTGCATTAGCACATGTGAATTTAAAGGTAAAAATTCGTATTCACATTTTATGCTGCACATATAAAATTACCCCAAGTTTTTGGATGACTCCTTTCTAACTTCACAGGTTGACCTGTGTACCAGTATACACAGTACATACAGTATACAACTGTAATGTCAACTAAGGTCCAAGTTTACGCTGTTTTTAATGGACTTAATTTTGTTTAGCCTATCAGGTTACCTCAATGCTTTCTGCATTCTGTGACAGTTTAACAGTCCTGCCATATGACCACTGCAAGACGCAGTATTTACATTACCGTTGCCGACATTTTCCGGTCCTCATTGCTGTCAGATAATCCAACATCAGTTCTGAAACTGTTGATGCTAATGCAATTTTCTTGCTTCATCCCCATCTAAAAAACAAATTCATGTTCTAATCATTACATCTAGGGCCATGGCATTATAAACATTGTATATGGTGTGGAGGAAATGCAACAAACAATTTGCTTCATTTCTAAGTTTTGTTATATGTTTTAATGTGCATTGCTTAATGTTTTCATGGTTGCAAATAACTGGAGCAGATGAGCGAACTTTACATCCATTAAAACACAAACATGCAAATGCCAACTAAAAATTGTTGTTTGCAGAGGAATAATCTTTTAATTTGGTGATGTATTATATATAAATTAAACTTACACCATCATCACCATCTGTTGCTCCCTTTATCTTGTACCTTTTCTTGATGTAGCCCTGAACAAGAGGGGAGAAGAGGTCTGGGTTAGAAACTGTCACAGCTTCCTTCTTATACCACTTAACAATGTAGCTGACGATGACACCAACCAGCAGTGTCAGCAGGCAACCAATTACAACGTACCACATATACGACAGCCTATACAGAATGAAGTAGTCATTGGAACTGTAAACACAGACACATAACACAGATTAATACAAGAGTTGCAAATAAACAATATATTCATGATAAATGTAACAGCTTTTTTTATGTTGGACATTCCATTGTGCTACATAATACTACAAAATATTATTTAACCTTTTAAAGCCTAAGAACATATATATATATATATATGTCGTACCACAGTGCTAACCTCCAGACGTTACATTTTAAATATTTATTCAACAAATATACATACTGAATATTTTAAACATGCTGCATAATCTCCGTTCTTTTTTTCTCTTCAAAATGCCGTTTATTTCATAATGCTACCTTGTTTGGTTCCAGTATTTTTCGAATTTTACCTACAGGATGTGCTAACATTTAAATGTAAAATTCCGGCTCCAAAAGGTTAATTACCACTAGAACAACTATATACTTGATTGTAATTAAGTAGTACTTAGGACGAGTAAGAGCAGATCACATCTACAAGAGTGTTTCACAGTCTTTTAGAGCCATGACCTACTTTATGCCACTCACTGTGTTCTGTGGCCCCAAAATTCAGAAATAGGTGAAAGCAAGAAACATGAACTGGTATAATGAATGACATTTTCAAGATTTAATGAAATAAAGATCGTCATATGTGGTAGTCCCTTGGTAATCTAGACCCTGCTAATTTGGACATTTTTGGTCTGATTGTAGTCCTCTCTTTCACCACCACTATCTGGTCTTTGGCCAGATCATGGAAAAACAACCTCTGAGGCTGGTGGTATTGGTGAAGCAGAACGATCAGCCAGACTCTTAACTCCCCAGCAGTACGGACATGATCTCTTGAGTGTCATAGCTCACTTTCTCTCTTATTTCAATATTAGAGAGAATTTATTATATTATCCTTGTTATCAGCTTTATGCAGGGTATTTACAATTATATACCTGAAAGAAACCATATTTCTAAGGTATATAGTGTTGCAGCTGTTCTGCATTTACAATTTGTGCTGCATGAAATATCATTTCGCCCATGGCACACCAGTAAGTAATAAATAATGTGAGTGTGTGTCTGTATAGTGGCCTTAGTTATTCGGCATGGAAAGTGCAAGCACATTGCTATACTGTCATCTGTGGCCTGTCTGAATCTACAATATATTTATACTATCCAATAAACAGCACCACATTTGGATATAAATGATTGATTGTAAAATGTGTGTTTTGATTTTCTCTACAATTTCGTCTGGAACATTTCTCAATGAAAAATTAATTCAGTGAGATATTATCATAAATTTACTTAGCTCTTAAAGTACCTGTTATTCTTGCCAGACTTTAATTACACTGAATTTTCTTAAAAGGTTTTTGAGAAATCCTCAAACATCAAATTTCATCAAATTCATCTGATGGGAGTCGAGCTGTTCCATGTGAACATCGGACACACATGACAAAGCTAATTGCCATTTCTCACAATTTTGAGAACATGCCTAAAACAAGTGTATGCTGCTTACACCACAGAATATTTGGTAATGTACTGGTCATGTAAGAAAGTGAACAACTGTTCCATGCTGTGAGAAGAGCAATGATAATCTCTACAGCTTGCTTTCATTACCATCTTAGAGAAGTAACTAACTTACAGTCCAGTATCAGGAAGAAAACAAACACAAATCTGGCTCATTGTAGGTTGCACCATTTGAAGTAAAAGCCCATAAGGCAACACACACCATCCTTTATGCTAGATGTACCATAACTGAATATAAAGTTAAATTGTCATCCAGTATAATTTATCCATCCTGCAAGTACACTGTGACACCTGATTGGCCAACAACACATGTGCTGTATTTTACAGTGGTCTCACCTGCCTTCTCCAATGCGAATTTCAGCTGCTGTCATATTTCCACTTTGAGTACAACTGTCGGTTGACATAGGCAATAGTTTTGTAGGAGGCTTGGGGCCACCAAATCCAATCCATAGTGACACAGCAAGACCCGTAAAGAGGCCAGTTACTGCACCCTGAAGAAGCAAAATAAAGTCACAGCTTCTGCTACTACAGTGTTACTTGAGATGTGAAGTATATAATGGAAAAATACAAGCAATTATTTAAGCATTTTCTATGTGATATATTGTACTGTTCACAGTTATTGATCAACCCTTAACACACTAGTCTGTGCAGATAATTATTCCTGGTACATCAGCCTCAAACATTTCTTCCTGATAATGCATGGAATAAAATTCTTTCAATCTTCAAATCATGTCACTTTAACAGTGGTTCAAAACATAACACAAGAAAAGCTGTTGCCTAAATAAACAGCACACTTGCACAAGTAAAATCCATGTCAAGCTGCATTACTTTGCTAGTAGTATTACTGAATATGAATATTTAAACACAAATGGAAATTTTTGGCATGAAATATTTTTAACATAACCTACAGAAAGCATGGCAATAAGTATGTAAGAAAACAAACTGCCATTACAAAGCCATTTGAACAACTGACAGTCATTTGGCTGGACGAGATCATTTACTTGTTACATACAGAACCTATAGGTTCATCATTTGGGATCAGTCGTGGGAGAAGTGGTACTTGACAGGTTTTTCCCTAGTATTTTGGCCCTCCCTTGTACGTCACCATCACATGACTGCTCCACGTTCATTCATCTGTCATCTGGGGCTGGTATAAATTAACCCTGTTGCTGTATGTAGTTCCAAGGGACTCAAGTCTTGCCTGACACAAGAAATAATTTTTTTGCCACTGCACCCTACCATGAGCCATTTCAATCCTGCACACTTCTTGTTTCTGTATAAATACATTTAATACATGCCTACCATCAAAGCCTAGATCCATCAGCTCTTCCACTGAGCTTGATGTCTTGATGTTTTTCTGACTTTGCATCATGAATTGACTATATATTAATTACCAACTTGATGCACTGATTACTATTTATTCATAAAATACAATTGTCTTCTACATGTTTCGAGTTTCCTGAAGATGAGCACTTGAGGCTCGAAACATGTAGAGGAGAATAGTATTTTATGAATAAATATTAATCAGTGCATCAAGTTGGTAATTAATAATAGACAACTGTCTAGGCATATCTGGTTTCACCCATATATGATACATACTCCCTCAACTCATCCATCCTCATTTAATCATCCTCCTATAATCATAAGTGTAAATTTACAGTTTTAATTATTGGCTATAATAGTATACTCACTGTCTGATTGGCAAAGGGAACAAACATTCCCAAAGTGAACAATCCAAATAGTGGTCCACCCACTACTCCAAAGATTGTGAGGGTGGCCTGGAGAACACCACCCAGAGATTCGGCAGCAAAGGCAATTCCCAGACACACAAACCCGTACAACAGTGCCAATACCTTTGAGATGAGCCCACTCTGGGTTTCAGGCAGCGGCGTGTTTCTCAGCCTAGCATACACTGGCTGGGGAGACACAAGGAATACCAGCAAAAAGTTTAAAACTAGGATACATTAGTTAAAAACACATCTTAATGGGGAATCTACATCACTGGTCAAAATGCTACATGACCGTACAGCACCTGATCATTAGCACCGCTCACTATGAAAACAGTCTCAAATGTAAGACATTTTCCATCTGCATATCATGATTAACAGTTTCATAGCCAAAGTACAGTTGATCTGTGTGTGCAGTACATTTAGGATCAGCACTAATTTGGAACAGATGTTTCCAAAAGGAACAAGGTAGGCAATGTACATACAATGTTACAATGTCATGTGTTTGCATAAGCAACAATACATTTCCTTTTTACTGTTGTTGGTGTAAATGCAAATGTCAACAATATGAAAGTTTTAAGTATTGCCATATAAATGCAAGAGTAGGTTCCCTTCGCACTGCTGTTGAGTTACAGAATATTTTGTACTGCTGTTAATAAAGTATTAAATATTATGAGTGTGTGTCTGTATTCTTGCCTTAGTTACCCAGCAGGCAAATCACATTCTTTCTGTGCCGTATTATATTGTCAAGTGTGGCATGTCTGGTTCTACAATATTTTTCCATGTTATCTCACAAACAGCATTATTTTCAAAACAAACAAACAAAAATTGAACATGAAATGTGTGTTTTGATTTTATCTGCAAGTTTTGTGTGAAACATTTCTCATTCCAAGAATAATTCAACTAGATATTATCACCTACCTAACTATCTATCTGTCTGTCTATACATATATACACGTCTTCATGTAAATTCCCTGTTAATCTTGAGAGATTTTAATCAACCTTGAATTTTTCCATGTGGACATGCAGATGAACAGACAGATATGACACAGTTTATAGTCACTTTTCATAATTTTGCGAACATGCTTAAAAGTTTAAGTGGAACATCTATTTCTGCTGCAACCGATCACAAACCTAATACAACGTCCCACTGCTTTCTAAGTAGTCACATGCAGCAATAACTTCACCTGTCATTACCTTTTGCACTGCACCATACGCTGCATACTGGAGATATTTGCTAGTTTTATTCAAAATATGTTCAAATTATCTATCTACATTATCTCATACTGACACAGGCAACAGGTTGTCTTCCCTACTATTATTTATAACAGTATGTATTATCCCAGGTTTCTACTACACCTCTAATTATTGCCTTTATACTAAAGGGATTTGCATTTAATTAAGAGCTGCATAATAAACCACTTAAAAGAACAGACATTTGTAAAACACACTAGTTTATTAGTAAATTTATATCACAGGTAGGCAACATCCTTACACAATTCTACCTCTCACCTTGACATAATCTTCTAATGTCACAGCTGCCAGAGAATTGACTGCTGAGGACACAGTACTTAAGGACCCACTAAATATGCCAGCAACAAACAACCCTGCAAGGCCTGGCATATTTTTCAGACTGTCCACTACATACAGAGGCATCAGCTGGAACAAAACAAAACTGACTGCTTAAATTTCACTTAAGTTCATTTCACATAAAAAAAGGCAAGAGGTGTAAGTCAGAATATGATCCTTTCTGAATCATTGTAGGATCATCCAGTAGTTGAAACTTCTATTGAAAACGTATACAAATATAAAAACTGCAGGGTATTGATAATACTACAACTGAACTGATACAAACACCAGGAAACATTTTAGATTTAGATATCTAAAAACTTTCCACTGTCATGGCATTAAAGAAGAATTCTTTTGTATTGGAAGGTATCTATTGTTTCACCTATTACTCTTATGGAAATGACTAGCAATTACTGAAAAATATCTCTCATCAGCATCATTAACAATTCTGTCCGGTATTATTCTGGTACAGTTAACCTTTTAGATGCTTCCACTGCCAAATGCAAACACACATAGAAAAACGCCCGTACAAATTCATTTTATATATTTAGGCAGCAAGGAAATGTACTGGATTTTTAAAACATACTGGATAATCTGTACTATTTTCTACAAAATGCAATTTACTTCATAATGTTATCTGTTTCTTTTATTTTAAAGTTGTGGAAATCTTGCAATTTTTATGTCAGTGTACACCATTTATTTACCAAATAAATACATTTTCTTAATTAGTACAAACATTATATGGATTTTTTATTTTTTATTTTTGTATTTTGTACAGTGACCAACAAATGCACAATTATTTCACAAATTATCACACTCCTACATGTTTCAACACTACTGTGTCATCCTCAGGGAGCTCATATTTAGTACCTTGCCAAGTTACACAAGTATGTCAAATGCAGTAGTTGGTAATATTACTTAATATTATTTCACATAGATTTTATGCTGTTGAAATCTCCATGTTTAAAATCTTTAAGATATTAAAATTATCCTATTTATAATAAAATGGGCTAAAATCATTTTGTTGTTATAATGAAGTCTGTCTGGGTAGTGGTTATACATACAATCTGTATGTTGATGCTGTAGTCTGGCTGGCCCAGTATGTACTGAGTCTGAGTGTGTGTCAAGCTGTGTGGCATGTTTTAAAATTTAAAAAAATATTAAATGAGCTTCTCAAACACGTTTCGGTACATGTGTACCATCATCAGGGAGAACACAATGCCAGTTCTTAAAAAAGCAATGCTATTGCAAAGCTGTTATTTATAGTTTCCTTTGTCTGTAGCAGCTTCATTGTTGATGTTGCTTAGATGTAAAAGGTACAGCTGCACACATTTCAAAACTTATAGTTACACTACGGTTAAAAACACTTGTCATTAAATAAAATGCATGTACAATAGAAAATGTTAATATTGTGTTTGCTGTGGACACTCCTATTAGATGTTCTGTTTGGCAGTATATATCACAATCCAAAGTGGACTGGATCCCTCTGTTTGTGACGTGTCTTGTATCACAGACAGAAATTTCAACAGAGTACAAAAACAAAACCAAATTCTTAATCACAAAACTAAACAAAGACCTAAATTTTGGTCCAGATATGGTGCACATGCTGCTGGGGTTTGTCTTGAATTGTCGAGTGTCATTTCTTGCATAACACATTTTAAATGAGTGTCATTACTTGGTTCATTGAATTTGGCAGTGTAATCTCTGTACCAGATGCCAATGTTATGATCCTTTGATCCAGTTTCTTGAAATAAGCAATGTCACTTCCTCTGAACCAGATATCAGTGTTATAATGTCATTTCTTGGTATCTTGAATTAGATCACATCATCTCCTCTGCACTAGATATGAAAGATATGGTGTATTGACTCAGTTTCTTGAATTAGGAAGTTGCATTTCCTCCATATTGTATAGGAAGGTTATATTGTCAGCTATATCCAACCCCCATCCTGAATCAGAAAGGCTACACAGATAAAATGAGGATGATTTTCAGCCCATAATTGTACTATGAATGTCCTCAACCTGACGTGAATACAGAATGAATTCCTATTGACAAGTTTCATGTCTGACTGTTGTGAAACAGAAATTGAGACCTACGAAATGATATATATATGTATGTATGTATGTATGTGCAATGCAAAAGTATTCAAACAACTGATTTAATGCATCCTTCTTCAGAGTGATGTCCATCTTAAATTTTGTATCTAGTAATGGAACTTTATACACTCCTTCATTAATGTTTGAAGTTCCTCTTCACTGACAGTCTAATTAATGTGTGGGATTTCAGTGCTTTTACGTTTGAAATGTTATTCTCTAGAACAGTAAGTCTATATTCAAGGAAGGTACAATTGATAGTCCCTTAGCGAGTTCCTTGCTCTGTCACATTGTAGGACAGCACTAAAAATATTGCATACCTGGTCATATGCAGATATTCTCCCAGCTTTTAGAGGATCACAACCATAGTACCTGGAGTAAATAGCAAGGCCTGAGAATGAGGTGCTGAGGCTAAGCAAACTAAGAACAGGCCAGCTGATCCACAGGGCTCGCTGTGATTTCTCCAAGTTTCTGTTACAGAAAACAAAGGGTAAAAATATCACTCTCTTATTCAATACCAGATTTTAAGCTTTATAGGCCACACAATTACACCAGAACCCCCCCAAAAAATTAGACAAATGGGATGTTAAAGGTGTTACATAATGAGGAACATACGAGATTTTCAGAATGTCAAGTGGAGTTGCTGGAGATTCATGTCTTCAATGATGTTACATTATGACAGCAGGTACAAATGTATCAGTGTTTCAGAGGATCACATTTCCTTCAACACATCAGCAAATGTTCAACAGTCAGCACAGCATGACATCCTACTTCATTACAGAACTTCATTATTGACACAGTTCACCTGATATTCACAGGACAGTGAAAAAATGCAAATATGATAGTTCAGGCATTTAGTGTGGATAAAAAAAAATGCAGAATTTTTATATGGAAACTTCTTGAGAAATGGCTACTTTGAAAAACCAGAAAAAACATGGGAGATATTTAAGAGCTTCTGATTGTGAGGATGTGAAGTGCTTCAGGTCACTATACATGTTGGATAGGGTTTACTGTTAAAAGTAATTGAATCTTTGATTTCTGCTACCAGAGAATTAGCTCCATCATGTCAGTAACAAATCCATTCACTGAAATGGCTTTTGAATAATGTTATTAAAAAGGTGCAGTAACCCCCAGCTGAATCTGTAACATTCTGCTGTGTTAAACGAATGGAATGAACATAGTTTATATATAAAGTAGATAACAAAGTTTATGGACACAATTTGTTACAACAATATTGCTGTTAGTTATTTTAAAAATATTTAACGATCAAAAGTAGCCTATATCTGTGTCTGTGGAAGTTAACACACAAAATATTTGTACTTCTTCTTAATAACTGACAAATTGCTATTCTGTAATCTGTTAGCACAAAAGCACAAGTACAGTTGTCCTCACGCTTGATTTCTTCTGTAATCTGCTATCACAGAATTAAAAGTAAAGTTGTCCCTGTGCTTAATTTCTTCTGTAATCTGTTATCACAGAAGTAAAAGTAAAGTTGTCCCTGTGCTTAATTTCTTCTGTAATTTGCTAGCACAAAAGTAAAAGTACAGTTGTCCCTGTGCTTAATTTCTTCTGTAATCTGTTATCACAGAATTAAAAGTAAAAGTGTCCCCATGCTTAATTTCTTCTGTAATCTGTTATGACAGAATTAAAAGTAAAAGTGTCCCCATGCTTAATTTCTTCTGTAATCTGTTATCACAGAAGTAAAAGTAAAAGTGTCCCTGTGCTTAATTTCTTCTGTAATCTGCTATCACAGAAGTAAAAGTAAAGTTGTCCCTGTGCTTAATTTCTTCTGTAATCTGTTATCACAGAATTAAAAGCAAAAGTGTCCCCATGCTTAATTTCTTCTGTAATCTGTTATCACAGAAGAAAAGTAAAAGTGTCCCTGTGCTTAATTTCTTCTGTAATCTGCTATCACAGAAGTAAAAGTAAAGTTGTCCTTGTGCTTAATTTCTTCTGTAATCTGTTATCACAGAAGTAAAAGTAAAGTTGTCCTTGTGCTTAATTTCTTCTGTAATCTGTTATCACAGAAGTAAAAGTAAAAGTGTCCCTGTGCTTAACTTCTTCTGTAATCTGCTAGCACAGAAGTAAAAGTACAGATGTCCCTGTGCTTAATTTCATTATCTTTCAGGCCACCATCAGGTATCACAGTGACATAATGGAAGGTACATTGGAAGTAATTTGGCAACAAGATAGGTTGGGAGGCAGCGAAGGGTAATTGGCTGTGCGTACTGGTAGGGTAGCCATCTGTACATGGGTCCCAATAACAAGGCACATGGCTAACCACACACTTCCACCTAATGCCTAGTTTACCTCCACTCCTCCCTTATGCCTTCATGGTGTGGTACTTAATTATGCTTTGGCCTTGACCCCAAACTCCTTTTCAGATGGAATGCTGCAGGTCACTGTTCCTGGTATGGTGCCGCGTTATATTACCACATATATATTGTGTTATTAGGCTTAACCACAACACAAACCTGATATTCTGGTTCTATTTCCTTTAGTTCAAATGGTCATGATAACATCAAGCTAAGATGGCATACAGTAAGGTACTCAATCACATGTACTGTTTGTTCATTCATTTTATTACATGACATATTTCACTTTAGGAGACAGATTGAAGTGCCAACTGTGTCTCTTGATGGGCTGTGTTTTTCTGGCTGAGCATAGACATTGAAATTGCTACCATGCAAACACACAGCGACCAGACATGCTAGACCATTCACCAGTACTTTTTAAGGACCCATACACGTTCTCTGAGAACAATAAACGTTCAACTGTTACTTTGTAAACCATATTATGTGTGTACTGTTCATCCCTGGCACCTCCACAATATAAAACAAGGGGAAGTGCAACCTCAAGCACTGGCCACTCCACGCATGAGGAAATATGAAGCTGAGTGTGATCCAAAGCCAGTCAGGATTCAGAACAGCAAAATCTCTTATCCCTGCCAGGGACCAAACCATGATTCCACAGTCTCTCAGCCCACTGCCTAGTCACTAGACCAACTATAATACCCTGACACCCTGCTACAAGATAAAGAGAAGTACAAGCCAAAATGACAAGTCATTCAATGTAATAAAGAAGAGCAGACATATATATACAAAAGTGAATACAAATTTATGTATGATTCCATGCCAAATTATAGTCTGTAGCTGTCAGTGATTACAAATAGAGACAAGTAAACATATTGGAAAGCTAATGTATTTCGGTGTACACTTTATAGTATGGTTCAGGGCGACAAGAAGGTATAAGATATGTGCTTACTTTAGCGTGAGCAGACGCTGCACTTGTACTTGGTTCACAGCGTACAGCGACAAGTATGTGAAACCTCCACCAATAATCAGACTCCACCATGTGTGGCGCACAGTTGGATCAGGGTCGAAACTGCAATACAGTATGGAGTAGTGTACATCGAGAGATCCACTGTTCATATGATCAGCCTTAAAATTCTCAAGAAGAATGTGCATCAGAATGCCAAATTACAGAGCAAAAAAATTCTCCACTCAACTCAGGAAATGTAGAAGAGCATAATAATCTACAATGTAGGGCATGTCATAGCATGCATATTCGAAAGTACCCTTTGCATAATAATACTGAAAAGCACATGGCTTATGGTGAAATCATACTGGACATATAATGTGTTTAGAGTTGATCTACAAATACTAATCAAAATATTTTTCATTTCAGTAAATATTTAACAAGTTGCACTTCAAATGCATGTCAGTTTGTGTGTGGTGTCCGTAATTTCACCTTGATGAGTAAATAAAGTGTGATGATTTTTATATCATAAGATGCATTTTAGCCTTCACTTCACCAACCATTTAATACTGTGTACCATCCATTATGTTTCAAGCCTAATTTTAGCCACTCCATGAGCCACGAATATTAATCACATTATATAACTTTTATTTCCCTTCATCTCTTCTATTAAGCCAGACTTGGTTGTAGTAAGCTATGGAAATAACATACATATAATAACGATGTCCAGAATGATGAAGAAGATAGTGCTTTACTGCAGACTTCATACAAAACACCCATAGATATTGCAGTTTCCTCAAGTTCTGAACTTCTAGATGGGAAAATAAGTGAGGAACCAAACAATCTGGCTTTTCCTTCATACCCTTGAAGAAACTGCCCAGCAAAGAAA
>Ga0209629_10002355_pt1 | contig 12798 bp, 9 predicted proteins | sample TergutCu122P5_FD_187286 | JGI IMG/M metagenome (GOLD analysis project Ga0209629, IMG submission 187286) | Cubitermes ugandensis P5 segment gut microbial communities from Kakamega Forest, Kenya - Cu122 P5 (SPAdes) (version 2) | ecosystem: Host-associated > Arthropoda: Insects > Digestive system >... | reverse complement strand
AGGCCATCTGCATGCCGGGTAACTAAGAAAAGAATACAGACACAAACCTTTAATGTTTAATACTTATTGCTTTTTCCACAGCAACAGTGGTTACGCGAATGCGCCTCAATATTACGTTATACGTACAACTCCTATCTTGTTCTATAATACATATTTGGATGTTCGAATCAGAATCTTCTGAAACGAAGTCATGACACATTCCTCCTATAAACACTTTCTTTTGTTTAAAGAAAATAGCAGGAATTATAAATTATTGTTAAGTTACCTGACTTGTACTTAACTTCATTGGATCACCCAAATAACATTTTACAAGGCATACAAATCATGAAGTTTCTTATTATGTAATTTTCACCAGGCCCATAGTAATTCCCACCTCTTATGCCCAAATATATTCGTCAGCACCACGTCCTTGAAAATCCTCAGTCTATGTTTTTTTATTTTTTCTTAAGGTGAGAGACTAAGTTAACGCCAAGGGTGCATATATTTTCTAAAAATGTAGGAGCCACCTCAGAATTCTACATTGCAACATGGGTGATATGAAGCAATGCCATACTGAAAACACACATATATTAGGCACACCCATACAAAATTTTGTAGCCCAGGACTTGTGCACCCTGTTTTATACCCCTACACAAACAGACAAAATTGTAGTTTGTATATTTTACCTATATGTGTGTGCAGGTAGTTCATGGGAAGACAAAATACTCAGGACTGAATAAATGGCAGCAGTTGTTCCCCGTATCTAATTGGCCCTCAATTTCTTCATGCATATAATTTTCATTTTTTACTCTTGTTCTCAAATATTTGAACTTCGCCACATTTTCATAGGATTTATTATTTATCTTGATGCTGTGTATGGATAACTACCACATTATTACTTTTCCTGGATAGCCTTTTTCCAAAACCAGAGACAAAAACGAAATGTTTTCTATGGAAACACAACACTCTGGAGGTAAATTACACCCCCTTTTGGATCTCTGGTGGGGAGAGTTTCTAGAGGAAATATACCAAAAGGGCTTCTATTACTCAGGAATTAAAATTTACAATCATTTACCAACAGCCATCATAGATTTATCTGATGATAAGAATAAATTTAAGCTAGCCTTAAAAAGATACCTCTTACATAATCCTTTTTACAGTCTGGAGGTATATTTTAATACATAATTCACTATAATAGTAACCTTATTCATACTATTACTTATACTTAATCATAGTACTTTAATTGTTAATGTAGCTATCCTATGATGCTACAATAAGACACAACTTATGTACTCTTGCTTTATTTATTACGTTCAATGTATAAATGACTAGTTCCACATCTGTATAAGATCAATGGAATGTGAAATAAATGAATGAATGAATGAATGTGGTAGGAGTTACAGCACAAAGGAATAGGAACAGAAGCAGCAGGAATATCACAGCTTCATGATTGGAATGTGGGACATAACAGCCTGGATTCAAAGAGGCAAACTCCAAAATTTGAAAAAAGGAGATGCAGAAGATCACAATGTATGTTCTAGGTGTCAATCAAGTGCGTAGGCAGGAACACGATGAAATAAGAAGTAATCATTATATGGTATATTATTCTGGAGGTGAAAGGGCTGAAAGAGGCATAGTGGTGCATAAAAGCATAGTGAGAAGTGATTGCATGTCATGACAGAATCATTCTCTTAAGTTAAAGGCAGAACTGGTTAGTATTTTGTAAGTGCAAGTGTGCATGTTAACACTGGAGTATTAAGATGACAAAGTGGAAGACATGTATTACATAAATAAAGAAATTCTCAAAGAGGATAAAAAAGGTGAGAAAAACACCATCATAATGGGAGACTGGAAGGGTGTGGTTGAAGACATTGTCACACATTGACTGGGAAGAGAAGATCAGAAGTCAAATGCTCATCAACTTTTGTGAAAGAGATGTACCTTGTCATCACCAATACATTGTTTAAGAAGCCTAAGAGAAGATTTTACACCCAGGAAGTACCAGAAGATTGAAAACGACATCACTTGGCCTACATACTGTGAAGCATGGATTCAGAAACAGTATAAAGGAAGTGCAGACACTGCCTGGAGCAGATACTGTCTCTGTCCATAACTTACTTGTTGCAAAGATCAGCACTAGATTGAAGAAAATCATTAGGTTAAAAAAGAGAAAACAAAAATGGGATCTGGAGAAGTTTTGTGCTCAATGACATGAAGGTTCATGACACTCTACAATAAAAACTTCATGCAAAATGGGAATGTGGAAACACAGTGGGACAATATCAAGAAATGTATGTTAGATACTATGAGTGATTTGGTTGGGAGAGTTTACAGGAAAGTAAGAAAGCCATGGATTATGCAGGAAATGATGAATCATATGGATGAGCAAAGGCAGTGGAAGAATGTCAACAATGAAGAAAGAAGGAAGAAATACAGAAGACTAAGGAATGAATTGAAAAGAGCCACAGACAAGTCCAAGAAGGAATATATTGACAGATCATGGATTTTCAAAGAACAGGATGTTATGACTTCATGTACATGAAGGCAAAGGAGCTAGGCTGGAAACAAAATCGTGAAATTCAAACAGAGGCATCAAAGACACTCAAGAAAATACAATAGTTAGACAAGTATTGAAAATATGGGAGAACCACATTACAGAGATCCACGATCTAAGTAATCTACCAGAAAACCTAGAACTCGAACCTAAACAGGAAACAGATGCAGATGAGAAAGGCCCTTATATTTAGCAACTGAAGGGGGAAAAGCTATTAAGGAGATGAGGGATAAGAAAGCAACTAGGGAAAATGATGTACCTGCAGATGCACTCAAATTGCTGGGAGAAGATGGTATGACACTAATAACACATAAAATCAACAACATATATGAAATTGGAGAGCGGCCAAAGGATTTCATTGAATTTACAATGATTGCCTTAGAGAAAAAGTCAAAAGCTACAAAATGCAGAAACCATCACACAATTAGTTTCACAGCACATACAGCAAAGACAGTAGCAAGGATATTACAAAAAGGATTTAAGGGAAAATTAAGGATGTACTTGGAGAAAATCAGTTTGGATTTTGAAGAGGAAAAGGAACTAGGGATGAAATTATGAATATGAATAATATTAGTACAAATGGTGGACAAAGATGATGAATTGTATGCTTACTGCATAATCTGGCAGAACCCACTGGACTGTGTAAACTGCACCAAATTAATACAGATTCTAGAGAAAATGATACCAACTGGCACAAAAGAAGACTGATCAGTAAATTGTACATGGATCATACTGTTAAACTATGATGGTCCAACAGAGACAAGAAGTGCAAAGACTGGAGGAAGAGTAAATAAAGGCGAGAACCAACTAGATGCAACAAATAGTGGTTTATTGGTAATCAATTGTTCCTCAACATGTTTTGTGTGTCTTTACGCCTGAAACATGTTGAGGAACAATTGATTACCAATAAATCACTATTTGTTGCATCTAGTTGGTTCTCACCTTTATTTACTTATCAAAGATGCACGGTTATTTGAACATAAAGTTTCACTGGAAGAAGAGTAAGACAAGGAGGCTGTTTGTCACTGATTCTATTCAACTTGTACAGTGATACATTACCAAGGAAGCCCTTGAGGGGTTTGGAGACTTCACAGCAGGAAGGCCAGTAATTCACTGTGAAATATGCAGATGACCTTGTGCTACTGGCTAAGGAAGAAATGTTGCTATAAGACATGATTGACAGACTAATAAGAATTGAAGATGCTATGGGTAAATAAAGCCTTTTCAGCGCTTTATGGCATTACAATCTAGTCACAGGGACTAATAAGCAATCTTATTCTAACCTAAATTATTAATCTGCATTAAACCTAAGAGTTCACCCATTAGCATCTCTCTGTTTCTGCTACAATAATGTGTACACGTTTTTGTTGTGTACTTACACTAGCACTGTCTCTGCTTTTGCACTAACACTTGCACTAGCACTGTCTCTGTTTTCACACTAACACTTAGTGGAAAAGAATGAGTGTGGAAAAAAATCAGGTAATGAGAATCTGAAAGCAACCATACCCAGTAAAGATGATGATAGATTAAAAACAACCAGAGAATGTGGAATATTTCAGTTGTTTGAGTGGCATGACAACACATGATCCTAGATGTACAAGTGAAATTAAACGCAGGACTACCATGGCAAAAGCAGCATTCAACAAGAAGAAGGATCTTTTGACCAGCAAAAACTTAAGGTGCTATTTTTGGAGCATGACTTTGTATCATGCTGAAACTTAAGATACATTGGAAAGTAGATCACAAATACCTGGAAAACGGTGATATGTGGTGCTGGAGAAGGATCAAGAAGATCAGTTGGACTAATCGTATGAAAAATGAAGTATTACAAAGAGTCAAGGAGGAGAGGAATATCCTACAAACAGTAAAATGTAGGAAGCTTAACTGGATTGGTCACATCTTGTGTAGAGATTGCCTTCCAAAACAAGTTATTGAAAGAAAGAAAGAGGCAAGGATAGAAGTGACTGTAAGACAAGGAGGAAGATGTACAAAGCTACTGGATGACCTTAAAGAAAAGATAAGATACTGGAAATTGAAAGAGGAACCATTAAATCGCACTCTGTAGAGAACTCACTTTGGAAGAGATTATGGACCTGTCATTAGAGAGACTACAGAATGAATGAATGAATGAATGTGATTTTGTCTTGTATTCTGCTCACGATACATGAACATACACTCATACACATTTTTCTCAGAATTTATGTCCAAACCAAACTCCTTTAATATCCACCAATAAAGACTGTGTGTGTTTCTTTATAGTTTTTCTGTATGGTACAATATATTCATATTTTATAATATGTATCAAACCAACACAGTATAAAATAGTTGCAATGCTGGGAAATGGAACAATGTTTCTCCCAGTAAATTGACATCATTAGGGCAGACATTCTAAATGACCCCCATTTACTCTGTTACACTATTTTTTATACTTGGTTATCTTTATGACAACAGACCACAAGCATACATGAACTCAAAGAAAATGACGTTAGTACTTCTAATAAGAGTTGCGACAGGTTAGTCGGCATGGTGATTAGGCTACAGGCTGGACAATCAAGGAATTGCGGTTCGATACCAGGCACGTGCCAGAGTTCATTCAGCCTCGTATGCAATGGGGTAATGGAAGTTGTTTTCCCTGGCGCAAAGCAGGTGGGCGTGAAGAACCCCACTTACCTCCAGTGTTTCTTTCTTCTTCCATTGGCTCTACAACCTGGGTTGGACTTGAACTTCCCTCACCTTCAGTGTGGAGGTTAAAATGCATACAGCTAATACCTACACTGTCCCATGCCTTAATGTGCATAACACGGAACAGCATTGCTATAACTTTACTTGCAGTGGACGTCATGTTGTAGCTTGGGAGTATGACTAACATCTGATTTTACTTATCTACTTACCGATCACAGTTACGTCATCAATTCTGCTTTTTATAATCACACTCCACACAGGAAAAAATTATTCGACATGTCTGTATTTAATTAACTCGGTTGAGTCTGCTTTCTTCTATGCACTAAAATACATTTTCGACATACTGTATCCCGCGCTCGACAGGGTAACAAACATTACAAAAACACTTGGCATGGCGGTAGATTGCATCACAACGTTAAGCGTTGTGCGCCATCTATCGCATAACTGCTTAATCTACGGAACTGGCACGGGTACGAGCGGACGTAAGATTCGTGCACGTTCGCAGGTATCACACACGAATATACCGTATTTTACTTACGCTAGAAATACCACGCCGCGACACTTTAATCAAAAATTACCGTACACCATGCGGTTTTAACATTGTCATTTACTGAGCCTCTTGGCTTCCAAATCCAACACTCATTCCGTCAGGGCGAAAGTGAACGAATTTCATTTTCATAGCTGCACCAAATTCAGAGTTTACCAAAAAAATTCGGACAGGACAGGAGAAATTAGGCCATAACGATGGCCTAATAAGATTTGTTTTAAAACAGCTACACTGGAATGTTAGTTATTGCCGACAATCACATTAAGATCACACCCATTATAAAATATTTGGACAGTAACTACCTGACTTCTTAGAAAACACAATAATCAGTATTATACCATTTAGATTGTGGGTGGCAGTATTTTCTAACACCTTGAAATTTCTTGTACATTTTTCTACAAATATTTGACGACCTGTCTCAAGTGATGCCCATGTGGCTTCAACCAATAGAACGACACTGTGAATACAGCAATCACCATTTTCAGCAGCAGTAGCAGCAGCACTAGAGGAATTTGGCTTTTTTTTTGTAGGTTTTGTAACAATATTTTATGGGGTGGGATTCTTAGCCCTAAAACACAGCCCCTAACCAGGAGGACCAGGGTGTCCCTTTTTGTCTGGGTCATCACCTTTGACCTCTCTGGCACAGGTGGCCCTACCAGTATCTACGCTACCGATGGCACAGCTCTCAGGATCATTTTACCATGCAGTCCCCAACACTATGTCAAAGTAGGGACACCTTGGGTGGGGGAGCACAGATACAGAAAACACAGAAAATTAAACACATTTAAAGCTTAGATGTTTATTCTTATTACAAATGAAAAACTATTTTATACGTAATCTCTCAGGGCCAGGATGGGGGGCATTTTCTCTTGGATCCATCCATACTCCTATCCAGTGGGTACATGGGGCATTAAGCTGCGCACTCACCTTCATCTATGCACATCTGGGTTGCCTGAACTTGAAATATAATGCCTTTCACAAAAGAAAGAAGATACAAGGCGCGACAATTTAATTTCCGGAATAGTCGCAGCATGTCGCTGGGGTGTTGAGTCATGCAAACTCGTGTACTCAAGCACGTTTGGACATGTTCCAACTTGCGTTTACATGAGCCACAGACCAAATGAGTCGTTCGTTCCCGAGCAGTAGAGGAAGTAGTATGTGTCCGTGGTATACGGTTGGCGGAAAAATGAGTGACAAGAATCTGGAGCAGCGGATAATCATCGTTTTGTGTGAAGATTGGAAAAAGTGCTAGTGAAGCGTTAGCCCTATTAACAGTGGCTTAGGGTGAATATGCTATGAAGAAATCGAATGTTTTTGAATGGCACGGACGGTTCAAGGAAGGGCGAGAAAATGTGCAAGACGACCCAAGAAGTGGGCAGCCAAAAACGCAAAGGACAGATGCAAATGTGGACAGAGTACGAACCTTGGTGCGCTCAGATCGAAGATTAGGTGTGACAGTAATAGAAGAAGAACAGAATATGAATAGGGCAACAGTGCGACAGATTATAAAGGAAGATTTGGGAATGAGAAACATTTCCGCAAAAATGGTGCCTCGAATCTTGACACATGACCAGAAACAACGTCGACTTCACATTGCATCTGATCTTTTACGCAATGCAGAGATGTTTGATACGGTCATTACCGGTTATAAAACATGGTGTTTTCAATACGACCCGGAAACAAAACGACAGAGGATGCAGTGGAAAACACAGAATTCACCTCGGCCGAAAAAAGCACGCAGGTCAAGACCATGCTTGTGTGTTTCTTCGATCAAAAGGGGATAGCATTGCAAAAGGACAAACAGTAAATCAACAGAGTTATCTGTTCGGAGGAAAAGACCCGGACTCTGGCCTGATAAGTGGATTCTCCACCATGACAATGTCCCTGCCCTTGATGGGTTAAAAGTTCGCGAGTTCCTGGCTAAGAACTCCATTACAAAAATGGACCATCCACCTTATTCACCTGACTTAGCCCCCTGCGATTTTTGGCTCTTTCCAAAATTAAAAAATGCCCTGAAGGGGCAAAGATTTGCTGACCTTTCTGACATCCAACGCAACGTGAAAACGTTACTGCGAGGTATTCCGTAAAACGATTTTCAAGACTGTTTCCGGCATTGGCACCATCGTCTCACGAAGCGCATAGCTTCACAAGGAGAGTATTTCAAAGGCGACAGCAGCCGCTAGTGCACAGGCAAGCAAATTTTGCTTTCACAGGGCCATTCTGGGAATTAAATTGTCGCACCATGTACTTCTGAAATGTCTAGATATGAAACTAAGCTTTTGGTAACATATCAAAATATAACTGGAATAACTGGGATGCTTGATTGAAAGTGTTGCTATTATGGGAAATAGAAAAATGCACACACTGAAAATCTTGGCTAAATCCATAAAAAATAACATGACCTTCAGGATAAGATCCAGTACAATTTAAAAACACAAAACTAAACAAAGTACCTTATTTCCTGGGCCATAAGACACACCGTGATTTTTTCGTCAGAAATTTTAGGGGGGGGATGTATTTTAATTTTAGTAATTTTAGAATTGTTACATACCAAAATTAGCAACCATAACATAATTTATTCATCACAGAAACCCAGAAAATCATCACTGCCACTAAAATCATCTTCATGGTTGTTTTCACTATCTCACGATAAAGATGTTGTATAACAGAAGTACGGGTATTTATAAGTTTGGAAATAATACTTACCCTCGGCGTGTAAGATGCAGGTTGAATTTAGGTCACATTTTCGGGGAAAAAAGTGCGTCTTATGGGCCGGGAAATACGGTAAGAGGCTATAATTTCTACCTATTTCACACTGTATGTGGCTCAGAGCATGTAGTGTCAAAAGGGAATATTAATGGATTGTTAAGTATATAAAAGGAAGATGGCATGGGCAAATTATTTGGAAGTACTTGTAAAACAAGTAAGGACAGCTACACTTGAGTCCCTGATCTGAATGGAGAACCTTCTGAACACAAAGCTTGAATGCTGCCCATGTTACCACAATGTTTGGTTGTTTAATAAATTATTTCCTAACAATTGTGAATGGCGAGTTATCACGAAAAGCTATGGTCACTGCATATTTTACAGTTTTGTCTCATGCATATGGAATGGTTGAGGACTTCCACTCAAAAAGTTCAGTTATGATAATGGGTTGCAACTGGGAATGAAGTAAAGTATATGTTAACCCCATCTTCATAGGCTCTGTCAACACATCATTCAAGTTTTGAGAGAACAGGCACACAAAATTGAAGATTAATTCTGCTCTACAAGTCAGATGCACATTTATTACAACTACAAAAGGATTTAACAAAATACACTATTGAAGAAAGGACTAAGCATGAGTACAGCATCCTACAATATAATGAATAATAATCACAGAACCATTCTCCATGACTATCAAACTTACAGAGCTGTCACAACCCCCTCAAGATATGTCTCTTTGGGAATATTTGGAGCAGAACTCACATTTAGAGATAATTAACATACAACAAATGAAGGAAACTTAAAATTGACATCAAATTATGGGTATGTGGCTTTATAAGCAAATCTTTCATGTCTCATACTTTAGAAAAATGTGACATAATATGACAGGTTTTTTATTCCAGCTATAAGAAATGAATACGTAAAGATCTTCTATTGTGGATTCATTACACAAATAAATGGGCAGTCACGTCATACAACTATTTTGCTCTTTTACAATCATTCCCTCCCCCTAGGAGGAAGGGGGGGAAAAAAAAGGAGGAGGAGGGGGCCTCTTTGACTCTGAATGTAACAAATCAGTCAGTATCAACTTAAAACCTGTAATGAATGTGTACTCTGGGCCATTGACATGACTATCATGTATTGTTGCACAGGTACTCTCTACAAGTACATCAGAGTTTGCCAAGCTACACACAGTTTAAAAAGTCACACTTCATATACCACAAACTTGAACACAGAACTCATATGAGACTAAAACTATAATGACAAAACTACAAATATATAAGTGACTGAGCTGTAGCAACACAATATGGCAACAAAACTTCTTCATTCCAGAAATACAGAATTTACATTAAATTCAGAGTACCGAATGACAACTCATAAAAAAAATATGTCAAATGCTTCAAAGAATTACTACCCAGGAAAAGTAAGTAAAGATAAGAAATAAGTAAATAATAAAACAAGCTATTCAAATGAGATGTCAACAACTTAACTATCAGCATATCAATTGCAACTGCAAATGGTGGCTCTGGAATATACACAATCTACAGGAGCCTAGAACATTCAGTGCAAATTAAACCCTCTGAAAAATATCAGGCAATACACTTGAATGAATGGAAAGAAATCAGAAAGAAGACATTAAGGTACACTGGGAAAGATGAGATAGTGTAAGCCCCTGGTATAGTATTTACTCAAATGCAAGACTAGCTTTCTTGGGCTTAAATATGTGGGGGTCGTCTTATATTTACGCATGAAGCACAGAACCAGACCATTCAGAGCCAAACCACGGCCTGCATCAGAAAATTTGTATGTGCAGGCAACAGAGAGAACAGAGTATGACTAAAGTTAACTGACACACTCTTCTTCTTCTTCTTATTCTTATTTTGGGGTGGGGACTTTGGAGAAAATTGTGAGAATCTGCATGGGTTCAAATACATTTATAAAGCAAGAAATATAAATGTAGTATTTAGTCCGTGTGGATCATAACTACATGGCAGTGCATCTCACCAGAAGTGACTGTGATGGGTCTTAAGAAGTGCTGTATATCCAGTGCAGTGGATGGGACTGACAATGATATGTTGTGGAATGGCAGTAAAGAGAATGGGCATGTTAGGAGTGAGTGTGAGGAAGATGAAGGCACTGAATGTGAGGATGGATCCAGTGCACTGATTGGTAAAGGTAGCTAGAATCCGACATGCTTTGTTTATTAAGTGTATGAAATATATAGTCAAATATCTTTTCTTAGTAGACATTTTATTTTTGGGGGGTCACCTTAGATTTGGAAAAATATATTTTCCCTTGGTAGACATGTATTATTTGGGGGATCATCTTAGATTAGAGTCGTCTTGCATTTGGGTAAATACAGTATAAAACACTAAAAACACAATACAATGTTACAGAATCCTGCATCATGTTCATGTTACTGTTAAGAACAAAATTTGGATGCTGCCTGTATTACAACAGCATTCATATACAAAACTAAATGCAAAATCTCAGTAGCTGGAAAAAGCAAAAATACATCAGCATTACCAAGTGTTTTAAAGCCACCTTAATAATGCACATGACCCCAACAAGAGTTACAGTCCCACATTATAAGAGCACAATTTCTTGACAACTCAGGGTCAGGAAAGCTGATGAGCATTCGAATGCAAAGAAAGTGAAATGATTTCTTGCAGCAATCCACAACTTTCTGAATATGCATTTCATTCACTTTTCAAGTAACAAAATTTCAAAAAGTCACAATTTACTGTAGCATATCATGGACAGGTGAGAAATTACTTGGTGATAGCGTGTTCAACTCAGGAGTTCATTTTTCTCCATCATAAACACACTTTCAGAGTGCAGACCATGATGCTACTTGCCATGGCTACTCTTGCTTGCTTGCCCACGGTCATCAGCTGAAAGGTTGTCAAACAGATCATGCTCCCAGTGGGGTGAACTCGGCCTAGTAGCATACCCTGCAACCAGAGCCCAGTAGTTCATTAGCAAATACTTGCTTAAAAATTTCAGCCACAAGCTGAACAATATTAATAGTCAACCCTGCCCACTTCTCATTAAAAATGAGGGCATATCGTTCTATAACCTGTGACATGTTTAATTTGGGCTCACTATGTAATTACTGGTGGGTGGTGTTTTAAGCCTGTTTCAGTATACAAGGAATTAGTCAAGTTAAACATTGCAAACAGTAACTTACATCTCATAACCATGATACAAACTCATCAGCAACACTTCTGAGCATATACATACTAATGTGTTTTCTGCAGTCAAAATGAATCTGTAGCCAGAAACAAATGAGATAAAACTGCATTTTTAACCAGTCCTTCTAACAACAAAATTTGTTAGAATTTAGATCTTAAAATCCTTTTCAAATCCAAACCACTGAGTGCAAGGTATGGGTTATAGATAAAGATGAAAAATATTACAGGTAAACAGTGAGATCTTAAACTGAACACCCACTGCTTTTCTTCTGGAATATCCTCTTCTTGGTTTGGTATGTTCCTTTAGTATCACTCAGTCTCAGAACCAAACTTTATTTTCATCTTACAAATATAGCATAATGGAAATTCCTTCCACAGTGCAAAACAAATATATATTCTGGGTTTGTAATGAAAAACAAATATAAATATCGGTGTACTTCATGCTGCAACCATGCCCTTTCTCATAACCTGAAGAATATCCTATACCAAAATCTTGTTTTAGTCTCAAACTGTGATGTCTTTAGACAACATCATGAACAACAACTAACAAGTATTCATGATGTGTATTCTCAATTTTTCCAGTGGCAGGGTGTACCAAGGGCCTGACAGGTGGATCATATTGTTGTGGACCTCAAAAGATTAAACAAATTATGCTTAAAAGAAAGTTTCTTTCTAATAAAAGAATAAAGTATTGGTACATTCCATACTTACCTAAGTCTATAATGGTGCAAAATGTCAATGCATAACACTATACCAACCAGATATAATTAACTTCAAACAATGAACAAAGGCCATACTGGTGGAATGACTGGTGCAGGGAATACGGCAGCAACTCTTATGACGTATATGGTAAAAACAGCATCATGCACAAACCAGGCGGAAATGAAAGGTAGATTCTTAAACTGTCTCTGCTCCTATTATTTCTTATCACAAACTGAAATTACAAAATATGAAGATGCAAATAATCTCTGCTGTCGTATGATAGAAACATGATTGCATTTAATACTGCCGAAGGATAGATGTAGTTTGCATCGAGTGCTGCTTTCCAATGCAGTGTTAAGCTGCATAGTTGAAAATCAATGGAAGAAACAGCAGTGTACAGAAACTGTTTATACAAAACTCTACAGATCATTTGT